>Ga0272444_10000415_pt1 | contig 46681 bp, 41 predicted proteins | sample SSMForm13_FD_201033 | JGI IMG/M metagenome (GOLD analysis project Ga0272444, IMG submission 201033) | Marine sediment archaeal communities from Little Sippewissett salt marsh, Falmouth, MA, United States - SSM-Form-13 | ecosystem: Environmental > Aquatic > Marine > Wetlands > Sediment ... | reverse complement strand
TCCGAAGCGTTGCGAGCCAAATTTCACCACTCCCCGAAACGGATATTTCGATAAATAAGCGGCCGGCTCCTTCTTGACGGTCTCCTCGAACTCGGCAATCTCCTTCACCTGGATTTGACCGGCTTGATATCGAAAATACTGGGAGTAGACCATCCGGTAAAGGAAATCCGGGTCATCCTGCCGGTACACCGAGGAGGATTGAAACGGGAGGTGTTGCATCTTCAGCGAAGCGGTCTCGGCCGGGGCATAAGATGCCGGCATCGTTGAGAACGCTAATGCGAACGAAAGAACAAGGCCGGGCAGACTGGCGAAAGGTTTCAATCCCATGGATTCCCGTCTTCCAGAGAGTCGGAAACACAATACCAATTCGATTTAATGCTAGCCTGGGCGGAGGGGAGCGTCAAGCAGGAAATCCTCAGAATTCCTTTGCAGTTTGCCCCCTGCGCCGCTAGAATGGTGCTTCTCGATGGGCCGAGCCGGCAAGAATGCTGGAAGAGGCTCTCGAGAGAATCTTTGAAGATTCCACTTTATAACGATTCGGAGCTGTTATGAGTCACTCTGAAAAAGAACCGATTCATATGCTATTCGGTCAGCGGATCGCCCAGTCAGAATACCAGCTTCTTCATGATATCCAGGCAGCTTTTATTGCAGGCGGCAGGTGGCAGGAGGTGATTCGGGACGAGAACCGGCCGATTCGAATCGGGCCGCTGAACCGGCATTTCTTCCACGCCGAACAAGGGTACGTCCGGGATCTGCGGCTGAGAAAGCTGACACGAATTCCACCGCAGCTGGAGGCGTTTCGACACCTTCGGCGGCTGGATTTGTATGGCAACATCGTGAGCGAGATTGCGTTTCTGGAGCGCCTTCCCCGCCTGGAGGCCCTTTGCCTGTCGGTCAGCAATCCGAAGGCTATGGGACCGCTGGCGGCGCAGAGCGATCTGCGGGAACTGTTGCTCTACAATGCTCACCCAAATCCGAAGACGGACATCGGCCCGATTGAAGCGTTGTCCGAGCTGGAGCGGTTGGGATTGCCCAATCACCAGCTGCGGGACGTCGAGCCGCTGGCGACCTTGAAGTCCCTTCGAACCTTGGATCTCAGCCAGAATCTGGTAGGGGACATCCGCCCGATTCATGGGATGGTCGATCTGGTCGAGTTGAACCTGAGCTTCAACACCGTCGAGGATTTGTCCCCGCTGGCCGCGCTGGCCAGTCTGGAAAATCTCGTCCTGAAGCACAACGTGCTGTCGGACGTCGCTCCCCTGGAAGGCTTGACAAAGATCAAGCAGTTGGATCTCTCCTACAATTGGATTGAGGATCTGTCGCCCTTGGGCCGGCTCTGTGGGCTGGAACAGATTGCTCTCCAGAAGAACTCCATTCGGGACATTACCCCGCTGGCCGAGTTTAAGCAGTTGCGGGAGGCCTATCTCTGGGACAATCAAATCAGTGACCTGTCGCCCCTTCGGGGCCTGAGCCGGCTGGAAAAGATTTATGCCGAGGGCAACCGGATTAGCGATCTTTCGGCGCTGTCGCCCCTGTCGGAGGTCCAGGTGCTGGATCTGAGCAACAACGAAATCGTCGATCTGGGCCCCCTGAGAAGCCTGAAGAACCTCAAGACTCTGGTCCTGAACAGTAATCCGATCTTGGACGCGAGCCCCTTGGCCGATCTTCGGCAGCTGGAAATGCTCCATTTGGCCGGGACCCATGTTGAGGATGTGCGTCCACTGCTCGATTTACCCCATCTGGAGAAGCTGTTCTTGGATCCTGGGCATGAGGGGACTGAGACCCTCGGCCGGTTCCCGGACTCGGTGGAGATCATTCTTGTGGAGTACGAGAAGCCGGCGGATTAGATCGCCCCGCCGGCTTTCGGTCTGCCGCGTTCCGCTTGTGTGGTGTCCGGAGACCGGGGGAAGGGGGGGCGTTCCCAAGGGACAAAAAAATCACGAAAAACACTATTCGTTATTGACTCCGAGGGGTTTTTTGTATTACGATATTAACCATTGAGAAGTGCAACAGCCGTAATTCACTAAAAGGAGGACGGAATGCCGCCAGCAAAACCCATGACCAAATCGGCGATTGTTGCGTATTTAGCCGACAAGAACGACATGACCAAAAAGGATGCTGCCGCTTTTCTGGAGTGCATGGTGGCCCTGGCCTACAAAGAGGCCAAGAAGGGCTTTACCATTCCAGGGCTCGGCAAACTCGTAATGGTGCAGCGCAAGGCGCGAAAAGGCCGCAATCCTGCCACGGGCGAAGAGATCAAGATTCCCGCCAAGAAGGTCTTGAAGTTCCGGATTGCAAAGGCTGCCAAGGACGCTATCCTTCCCGCAAAGAAGAAGTAGTAACTGGAAGTCATGCATGGGGGGCAGGAGCTATGCTCGTAGGGGGCATGGCTCCTGCCACTTGATCTGTCGCGACAAGCCCTCTCCGCCGCCCGGCTGGAGGTGTTCGTCGCCCGAGCGTCCTCTGTGGGCGCCCCTCTCCCGTTCGCCGGACCGGCCAAGAGAAAACCTTGCGAATACGCTTTCTCCCGAACCCGTTCTTCTGCAAAGGAGTGTTCGGCTCGTCCGTTGGGACCTGTTCTGCGTGTGTGCCGATAGTTGATTCCACCGCGAAAGAATCGGCCCGGGACGTTTCCCCGGTTGCCTCACGCCAAATGCATGATAGAATATAATAGAATCAACGTGCGGACGGGATGGCCCTTAAAGGCTCCCTCCGCCCGCTCGTTGACGGTGGGGTGTCTGGAGTCGCGGTTCGGTTCCGTCGCGGGATCGGTCGATGGCGCGATTCCGATTTTTGCAAAGGAAGCAGGAGTTTCCATGTCCGACGTTACGCTCGAAATGAGTCACGTCTACAAGAAGTTCAAGCGAGGAGAACTCTATGACTCCCTTCGGGATATGATCCCGGCTCTGGCGGGCCGGTTGCTTCAGCGCCGGCAGAGCGACGAACTGGGCGAACGGGAGTTTTGGGCGCTTCACGATGTGAGTTTTCAGGTCCACCGAGGCGAGGCGTTTGGCATTGTCGGTCGAAACGGGGCCGGGAAGAGCACGATCCTCAAGCACCTCAGCGGTATCATGAAGCCAACCCGGGGCACGCTTCAAGTCAACGGAAAACTGTCGGCCTTGATTGAAGTCGGCGCCGGCTTTCACCCCGATTTGACCGGACGCGAGAACGTCTTTCTCAACGGGACGATCCTGGGCATGCGAACGGATGAGATCCGCTCCAAGTTCGATGAGATCGTCGCCTTTGCCGGACTGGAGGAATTTATCGACACGCCGGTCAAGCGGTATTCTTCCGGCATGTACGCCCGGCTCGGATTTTCGGTCGCCGCTCATGTCAATCCGGACGTTCTCCTGGTGGACGAAGTGCTGAGTGTCGGGGACTGGGCTTTCCAGAGAAAGTGCGTGGAGAAGATGAACTCGATCATCGCCGGCGGAGCGACGGTTATCTTTGTCTCGCATAACCTGAAAGCGGTCTCTACGCTGTGCCACCGGGCCTTGTTGCTCGATCGCGGCGGGGTGCAGCTCATCAGCAAGACCGAACAGGTGATCCGCCGGTACATGGAAGGATCCAATGCCGCCGAAACGGACCCGTTAAAACAGAAAGCGTACATCTCCAAGGTGACATTTCGCAACGCGGTAGGGGAATGTGTTCAGTTTGAGTCGGGAGAAAAAGCTTGGCTGGACGTCGAGGTGACGGCCAATCAGCGTTGCGAAAAGATGGCGATTGGATTCAGCATTTCGGATGAACGTTCGGACAGCGCGTGCAATTCCGCCAACGAACGGCTCGGGATGGAGCCGTTTACCCTGGAGGCCGGGCAGACCGCTCGATGCAGCTTCGAGCTCACGCTGCATTTGACCGCCGGCGTATATACCGTGTCGGTTCTGGCGATCCGCTTCGATATTCATGAAATCTATGACAATCGAAATCCAGCGGCCACGTTTTACGTAAACTGGGGCCAGGACATTCGCGGTGTGGCCCAATTGTATCCGGTGGTGGTGGAGAACGCGGTCAAGAGCGATCATAGGTAAATGCTAACCGGATTGAATCCGCCCGGTTGAATGAGAAAGATTCTTTATGGCGAATTTTATTCTTGTCGTTGATCCGGATTTGGAGCGGCGCGCCGGATTCCTCTCCGCGGCCTCCGCTCGCGTGGCCCTTGCCGAGGGGCTTGAGGGCGCGCAGTGTTCGGCGGGCGATTTCGGGTGTCTTTGGGCCGCCGAGGCGCGGGCGCCGGTTGGCCGAGCCGTCGACGAAGAAGGGGCCGCTGTGCTTTGGGGCGAACCGATTCAGCCGGGAAGCGCCGAACGGATCGGTGCCGAACGTCTCAGGACGCTCTGGACGAAATCGGACGAGCGTCCTCCGGACGCTTTCGACGGACTCTATGCCACGGCCGTTTATCAATCGGGCCGGGGGCTGCGGGTCGGGGCCGACCTGCTTGGCCTCTTCCCGGTTTACTATTTTGGGACCGAGGAAGTGATCCTCGTCGGTTCCAGTCCCGAGCTGTTTCGGTATCACCCCGCGTTCGTGGGCAAGCTGAATCCCACCGGGCTCGTTGGGATGCTTCTGCTGGGGCATCTGTTTGACGGCCAAAGCCTTTGGCAGGGAGTGCGGCGGTTAGGCCCCGGCTGTCTGCTGGAGTGGCAGCCGGGTCGACCGCCTCGGGAAACGGCCCAATATCGGCTTCCCATTTGCACGAAATATCTCGATTTTCCGTTCCGTGCGCATGTCGATATCGTCCAGGAAGCGGTCGATGAGGCGATGAAGCGGCACGTCTTGGACGGTCGTCCTTATGGCTTGATGCTTTCCGGCGGACAGGACTCCCGGTTGCTCGGAGGGTATCTTCGGGAGCGGGGGCTGGAGGTCAGCGGTTTGAGCCTCGGCGCGCCAACGGATCTGGAGATGTACTGTGCCAATGCCGTTGCTCGGGAATTAAAAATCAAGCAATTGCGAACGGACCTTGATCTGGGGGCGTTTCCTGCAGCGGCTGAACGGGCGGCGCGATGGGAGCATCTCGCAGGTGGAATGAATTCTGTCTTTGATTGGAGCGTCCTTCCCTTCCTGCGACGGCTGCCTTTGCACGTGGCCATGGGGTACGTATTCGACAGTATTATCGTCGGGCAGGTGATTTTCGGTTATCAGGAAACCCCACGGACGTACGGATTTCCCAACTTGGTGGCAAAGATGAACACTTGGGGAGTTCCTCAAGAGACGTTGCGGCGGTTGTTGCGGCCGGAGTTGGCGGATCTCCCGGACGAACGGCTCCAGCGCATGAAGGCGATCTATGACGGCTACTCGGATTTGCCTTTTCAGAAGGTCTGGGGTTTTTGTCTGCACCACCGGGCGCGCTTTCACGTCGGATCGTCGATTTGGCGCTTGTCGATGGGCAGTTATCCCCTTCTTCCTGCGCTGGACCGGCGCATTATCGCCGAAGTGGCAGGCGGCATGCCGACCGCTTCTTTGGCAAAGCGACGCCTGGAGTCCCAGCTGATTATTCAGCGATTTCCCCGTCTGGCGGCGCTTCCGCTGGACCGGAATTCCTACAACATCGAGCCGCTCCAGCCCCGGCTGCGATGGCTTCTGGGGCAGAATCTTAAGCGTCGCTTGGGCAGCCTGGATCGTTGGCTTCCGAAGGGGAAAGCCGCCGAGGAGGTCGAACGGCGTTACTATTATCGGATTTTCGATTTCAGCAATGCGGGATGGGCGGCGGTGCGCCGGGCGGCCGAACCGCACCGGGAGCGGTTGCAGGAAGTGTTCGACCCCAAGGTGCTGGATGCGTACCTCCCACCGCCGGAGGTTCCTATCCCGATGGAGCAGCCGATCGCGGAAGCTTCCGGGCGAAAACTGCTGTTGGGATTAATGCTCTGGGCCGGAGAGCATTTATGAAATCCGGCAGGGAGAATCAGCGAGCATTCAGATGATGAAACCAACGCGATTGGAGAATTTGCGGCAGGGCCAAAGCGAGGGCAAGCCCGAAATCGCCGCCACGATCGAGATTGAGGGAGAGCGCCACGAGGTTTGGTTCCGCGCTTCCCAGGGGCCTCTTGCGAGCGGCCCCGAGCCCTTCCTGGCGGCGACGTTGGTGCCGGCCATGCGCGCGGGCGGCCCGCTCGAGATTCCAACAGCGGTTTCGCCAAAACTGCTGGACTCCACTGACAAGATTCAGGAAATCTTCCATTGCTGGTATCCCGACTACAAAAAGATCCCGATCGATGCGCCGGGAAAGCCGGGGGGAGCTCCGCCGGACGGACGCGGCGTGGGGTGTTTTTTCTCCGGCGGCGTGGATTCCTATTATTCGGTGCTACGGCACCAGGAGGAAATTACAACGTTAATTTTGGTTCATGGATTCGATATCGAGCTGGAAAACGTTGCCTTGCGCCAGCGGGTGACCGCTATGATTCGGGAAGCGGCCGAGCGGCTTGGCAAGCATTTGATCGAAATCGAAACCAATCTTCGCGATTTCTGCGATGCCTATGCGAATTGGCCGACGCATCAGTTCGGCGCCGCCTTGGCCGCGGTGGCCATGATGCTGGCTCCCCAGCTGAGGAAGGTTTATTTTCCCGCTTCGCTCAGCTATCGGGACCTGACTCCCTGCGGGTCTCATCCCCTTATCGATCCCTTATGGAGCACCGAAGAGATGGAGGTGATCCTGGACGGTTTGGCGGTCACCCGTTTGCAGAAAGTGGCCCGGGTGGCCTCCAGCGAAGTTGCAATGAAATCGCTTCGGGTCTGCTGGGAAAATCCAGAGGGCGCTTATAACTGCTGCAAATGTGAAAAATGTCTCCGTACGATGATAGAACTCCAAATCCATGACGCATTGCACAAGTGTACCGCGTTTGACCATCCACTCGATCTTCGCCGGATTGCGCGGATTGACGTCACGGACAAGTACCACAAGATATTCGTTGAGGAAAGTCTCGGGGCCGTTGAACAGACGGGTAAACACCCCCAGTTGGCAAAAGCCTTGCGCGACGCCCTTGACCGGAAGTACTATCGCGGTTTATGGCGCGTGGGGCGTTGGGTCGTAACAAAGTCCAAATTCCTCAGAAGTCTGTATCGTTGGTGGAGAGTTTCCGTCCTTCGACAGCATTAGGGGAAAGGGACAGACGCCGGTTCGGCCCCGGCGAAGAGTGAAAGAACCATGCCGGATCAGGGAACACAGGATCGCTCGTTTGAACCCGCCGGTACCGGCCGGTCGGACCCTGAGTGGATTGTCTCACGCGAGGTTTGGGGCCTGTTTCAGGAATACCGGGCGCGCCCCTTTGTGTTCATCGAACCGGGGGGTAATTACGGCGACTTCCTCATTTACAAAGGGGCTGAGAAGCTGGCCCGCCAAGCGGGGATTCAATTCACCTCCATGCAGCACGACCGTTTCATGCAGTGGGAACCGGATCCGCAGGCCGTCCTCTATATTCATGGTTCGGGGGGATATGTTCCCTGGTGGACGGATACGCCGATCCTGGAGCTGCGTCGGGCGGTGGGGATGCACCCGGGCCCCGTGATTCTCGGCCCGACGACGTTCCATGTCGATCCGGAATTTCTTGAAAGGACCCTGGTCAAGGATCTCCGGGACGCTGCGAATCGTGAAGTGACGGTCCTGACCCGCGAGCGTGTCTCCTACAAGGCGCTGCGGGATTGCATTCCGGGCGGCGTTCGCCTCTTGCTCGACCATGATACGGCGCTGAATTGTCGGCCGGAGGATTTGTTCCGGGGCAAGGCCCGCCGCCGATTGGCCCCGTACGCTTTGGCCCGCTATCCGCTCTATGCGATTCGGCAGGACAAGGAGGCATTTGGCAAAGTGGAGCGGGACCCGCTGGGCGTGTGGGAAGACGCCGGTGAGGGGTGCTACGATTTTAATCACTGGGTCGGGATTCATTTTTGGGCTGGGAAGATCATCGCCAATCGATTACACTCAGCCGTTATCGGTTCGATCTTTGGCATCCCTACCTTGCTCTTGCCGAATGTCTACCACAAGAATCGTTCGGTGTGGGAGCATTCCCTTCGCCAGCGGGGCGTGCAGTGGGCCGAACACGTTGACCTGACGGGGTGGTCGCGGATGATGAACGCCATTGGTCCTTTGGACTGGCTGCTGAAGCGACCTTTCGTGCATCGGGTTCTCCGGGGCGTTGTCTATGGGGCTCGGCATCGAAACTTGATACGTTGAGAGAGGATCGGATCGAGTTGAATCAGGATGGTAACCGTATGGCACAGGCTCCCGAGGTCGATCTGTCCGTGGTGCTTTGTACGTGGAACAACGCCGCCCGATTGAGGCAAACGCTGGAGGCTTTCTGCGACTGCAAGGCGCCAGTGTCCTTTCGCTGGGAGCTCGTACTAGTCAATAACAACTGCACGGATGACACCCCACAGGCGGTAGAAGATTTCTCGGGCCGATTGCCCGTGGTCGAGGCGTTTGAACCTGAATCCGGACTCAGCAAGGCGAGAAACGCTGGCTTGCAAAAGGCTCGAGGGCAATTGGTCCTGTTCGCGGACGATGACGTTCGTCCTTGTCCCGAGTGGCTGATGCATTATTGGGACGCTTACCGCAATCGGCCTTCGGGGTACTACTTTGGCGGGCCGGTGCGAAGCGAGTTCGAGTCCAAGCCGCCGCCCGAGGATCTGCTGCGCCTGGCGACGCCATCCGTCCGAGGGCTGAATTGGGGAGAGCAAGAAAGAGTCCTGAACGCCCAGGAGTATTTTATTGGGGCGAACTGGGCCTGTTCGATGGACGAATTAGTGAGGGCCGGGGGATTCAACGATGCCTTGGGGCTTAATCCCAGCATGGGCCAGGTTCGAGTCGGAGAAGAAACCGACCTCATGATTCGACTCAGGCGGAACGGGCTCCAAGGGTGGTATTTGCCTCAGGCCGAGCTGGTTCATTTTGTGCCGGAGGGCAAATGTACGCTTCGGCATATTGCGGGGCGCGAGGAGGCGTCCCAGGCCTATCGAGCCGCCACGGCAATCGAAGAGCCTCCGGTTGTCATGTTGTGGGGAGCTCCCCGGTGGGTGTACCGTATGGCTTTCGGGCGATGGCTGAGATGGATTTGGGCTAAACTTCGGGGATCCAAGGGGTACCCGGAGTATCTCCTATATCGAGGGGCGCTGGGCTCGATCCGGGGATATCGGGAAGCGAGCCGCTGGCATCCTGCCCCGGGTGAGAAAAAAAGGTGACAAAGCCTCGTTGCTTTGCTATAGTTCTTTTTGTTGGAATTCGGAGGATCCCCCTACACCCAAGCATCACATCAATCCTTCAGCAGCGAATGAATACTCTCATGAAGAAGCCACCCTGATTTTCAGGGGATTTCAAGGTCGGCGCGCGAACCTCGAGATGCATCATACTGGCATCCGCAGACTCGCCTGATTTTGGCTTCCTCCCGGACGGATTCTCCACAAACATTACAGTTACTATTGGATGTGTTTGTTATGCGAGAGAGAGAGAAGAGAGAGGTGTCTTACAAAGACAGTCGACTGGAAATGCACCCATTCGGCCCGGCTTGCCCGATCGACTCAAGACGGGCCCGATTTCCTGTCACAGTTAGCTTGGCGATTCCGCAGCTGGGATATTCCTTGGGCATTCGGCTGCTCATTTTGGCTCTTGGTATCCTTTTTATTTGCTTCGCATGGGCTTCAGTGGCGAACGCGGACGCCTACTATGTCGATCCGATTTCCGGGGACGACTCCACGGGCGCTGCCAATGATCCCTCCCAACCCTTTCGGCGCTTACGGGCCTTGGAAAGGTTGCTGAAGCCTGGGGATATCGCCTTTCTCCGGGAGGGTCTCTATAACGACTCTTTTTGGCCGGCGTCCTCCGGTACCCCGGACGCTCCGATTACGATCGAAGCGTTTCCCGGCGAATCGCCCATCCTGACCGGGGCGGGCTATTATGATGTAATCGTCAACTTGGGCTGGAGTGGAAAGAGCTACTTCGTGATCGACGGCCTACACTTCGACAATGTGACGACGGAGTCCATCTCGCTCAACAACGGCGCCTCGCATAACATGATCCGCAATTGCCGATTCACCATCGGCCGGGGCTATCAGATTATGTCTTTGACCCGGGCGCACTACAACGTTATTGAGAACAACTTTTTTGATACAATTGGAACGCCGGCGGATGCGGGAGGCGGAGAACACATTTTCATCAAGGGCAGCTCTTACAACCTCATTCAAGATAACTTCTTCACGCGGGCCGGGCATTATATGATTACCCTCGAACATTATCTGAATTCCAGCGAGCCTTCCTTTGCGAACGTTGTTCGAAACAACCGGATCGAACAGCATTGGGGGGGCGGAATCGGCATTGGACTGGACTCCCACCACAACGTGATTGAAAAAAATCAGATCTATTACGTCGGGGAAGAGGTGACTGGGTATCCGAAGACCGGAATACAATTGCGTTCTGACGGAAACATCATTCGAAAAAACGTCATCGCCTTTTCCAGCATGGGACCGTATGCCCAGACCGGAATCAGCCTGGAGGCCTATGACTTTCGCGGAAAGCTGCAGCACTGCCGCGACAACCGGATTTACCACAACGCGATTTACAAGTGCGGCATGGCCGCACTGTATGTCAATCAAAGAGACGACGTATTCATTACGGGAAACTGGTTTGTCAATAATATTGTTTACCACAACAAAATCCGCGAAGATAATCCGTACTTCGGAAGGAGTACGCTGGTCTTCGACACGTATCACTCGGATGCAACAAACAAGTGGGCCTATTTCGCCAATGAGAATTTTTTCTTCTCCAATATTATGCTGCATGCGGATTTCGGCGGGGATCGGCCGGGATATGACTCGTATGTATATTACAGCGACGACGGCATATGGGAAAAATCGCTGGACGAAGTCGAAGGCGAATACCCGGATCATTTCTCAGGGAACCTTGAGGTGAATCCCGGTTTTATTAACGCCGACGAGAAGGATTTTCGGCTTCAGGAGGACTCCCCGGCGATCGACGCGGGACGATTTCTGACTCATACCACGGCGGCGGGGGTTGTGACGCGCTTCGTTCCGGTGAGGGATGTGCGATATTTCTGCGACGGTTTCGGCATCGTTCCCGGCGACCGGGTTCAGGTCGGTCTGAACCGCGCTGCCACGGTTGTGGACATCAACGAGTCGGCGGGTGTTCTGGAGCTCTCCGTTCCGCTGTCCTTTGCCGAAGGTGATCCGGTCAGTCTCGCGTATGAAGGCCTTGCGCCCGACGTCGGAGCGCTGGAGCTGGGTGAATCCTTTGAATCCGGCTCGGGAGCGCCTTTGGCAACCGGGTTGGAGAGCTGGAATGATTATCGTTAGGATTCGGCAAATAGTCGATCCCTTTTCTATAATAAACATGACACAACTCGTTCTTCGCGATAAACTCTCGTTCCAATAGATTCACCCTATCTTTTATTCGAAGAGAATACTCCATAAGTACTATGAAAGGAAAAAATATGACGTCTTACAAACCGCCATTGGGTCATACGATTCCTTTGCAGGCGGCAAACAAGTCCATTCGAAGAGAAGAACTCCGCCGACGCGGCGTGATCAAAATGCTTCTGCTCGCATCTATGGCCTTTGCGCTTTGCGTCGGCGCGGAACCGATTGAGCGCAGTTCGGTGAATTCCAAGGTTTTTTACCAGGACGATCAACCGGTTTATTTAATCGGCGACGGCTGGTACGGCCCGCACCGCGCTCCCGGTTATGACATGACGACCTATGTCGGCCGACTCGCGCAGGACAAGATCAATTTTACGCGGGTCCTGCTCTTTGTGCTGACGACCGATGGCATTGCGGCGGGCGTGACCGAAGCGCCCTGGCTTCGTACGGGACCGGGAACCGATTCGGGAGGGCAGTTAAAATTCGACCTGAATCAATGGAGCGCTGCCTTCTTCACGCAGCTGCGGCAGTTTCTGAGTCTGTGCGCAGTGGAGGGTATTACCGTGGAGATATCGATCTTCGAAGGCTGGAGTCTTAAAAACGGCGAGGGGGCGTGGGACCTGCATCCCTTCAATGGAAACAGCAACATCAACGGAATCGATCCGGACACCAACTCCGATGGGTATGGATTCGAGTTTCACACGTTGCGCGAGGCTGCCGTGACGACTCTTCAGGAAGCGCTGATTCGCAAGGTGGTCGATGAAACGAACGAGTTCGACAACCTGATTTACGAAATTGGCAATGAAACAAACAACAGCTCGTTTCTTCAGTCCGAGGAGGCGTTGTGGCTGGCTCACATGGTGGACGTCCTGCACACTTATGAGCTGAGCAAGCCGAAGCAGCATCTGATTGCGGTGAACGCCGACTTCACGACTCACGATGCGGCGAACGATTCAAACGTGGACGTGTTGAATTATCACCTGGGCACTTGGGTGCCAAGCGAGATCTTCAGTCATTACGATACAACGCGGGCGCTGCCGAAGCCGGACGTCTATGACGAGACGATACCGATTCCGGGTCCGAGCGTGGAAGCGTTCCGGCAGGCTCTTTGGGCGACCTTCATCGCGGGCGGGTCGATGAACGTTCTGGACTGGACGTTTAACTCAATCACGGGCGGCACGCCTGAAGGCGCCGGCGGGGAAAGCATTCGGGCGACTTTGCGCTATCTGGCCGAGTTTGTTTCGCGGGTCGGCCTTGAGCAGCTCCAGGAGGCTTCCTCACTGGCCGGTGCGGGCTGGTGCGCAGCCGATGCGGGCGAGGAATACGTGGTTTTTCTTCCGGGCGGCGGATCGGTAAACGTCGATCTCTCGGATGCGGTCGGCACGCTGCCGGTGGAGTGGTATGATCCCGCAACGGGAGCGATTCAACCGGATGCCTCGGTCGTTGGCGGCGCGGTCCGCAGTTTCACATCGCCGCTATCGGGCGATAGTGTGCTGCATATCGGTCAAAGCGCTCCCGCCTCGGGAATCTCGAATTGGTGGGATTACTGATGATTTTCACCACGAACGCACGAAGCTCCAGAGGTAATCCCTGGTGTCTCAGTGGTGAATTTCAGTTTTAAGCGATTTTAAGCGAAAGGTTTAGATCGCGTATTCCTTGATCTTATACAGCAGGGAGCGGTAGCTGATTTCAAGGAGTGCGGCGGCCTTTTTCTTGTTCCACTTGGTTTCTTCCAGCGCTCGGCGGATTGCGTGTTTTTCAGCGCGGGCTACGGCCTCCTGGGAGATTTTCTTCAGTGAGAATCCGGGCGATTCCTGCTCGGTCCCAGGCATCGCCGAGGTGGCGCCGGGTCCGGCCGCCGGAGCAAGGCGAGCGACTTGGGCCGGGGGGCTCATGGGAATCGAAAACGCGCCGGCGCCCTTTAATTGTCTCAGCGCGTGATCGTAACCCAACACGACCATGCGCTTGACAAAACTTTCCAGCTCCCGCACGTTGCCCGGCCAGGGATAACTGTCCAGATCATGCTCCATCTCGGGCGTCAGGGTAGCCGGGTCTTTGCCGTATTGCGCGGCATATTTCTTCATGAAGTGCTGGTACAGCATCGGCAGGTCACCCGGCCGGTTGCGCAACGGGGGCAGTGAAATCGTGACGTCGTTGAGGCGGAAATAGAGGTCCCCGCGAAACTTCTTCAGGTCGATGTTGCTCTGCATCTCGATGTTGGTGGCGGAAATGATTCGAACGTCAACCCGAATGGTCTTCTTGCCGCCCACGCGGAAGAACTCCTTGTGCTCCAGCACTTGGAGTAGCTTGGCCTGAAGCGACAAAGGCATTTCGCCGATTTCATCGAGAAAAATCGTGCCCCCATCGGCCAGATCGAACCGGCCGACCTTGCTGGTCACCGCGCCCGTGAACGCTCCCTTTTCGTATCCAAACAGTTCACTCTCCAACAGGTGTTCCGGCAGCGCGGCGCAGTTGACCTTGATGAATTCTCCGTTGAGCCGGTTGGAGCGTTGATGCAGCAGGCGCGCAACGATCTCCTTGCCGGTTCCGCTCTCTCCCTCGATCAGGATGTTCAATTCGCTCTCGGCCACCTGCTCGATCTGCCGCTTGATTTCGCCGATGAGTTCCGACTCGCCGATAAAATCCCGGTAGGCCGCCGAGGCTTCCAGCTGCTGTTTGAGCGAGGCCACTTCCTGAAGAAGCCCTTTTCGCTCGAGCGTCTTTTGAATCACCAGCTTGACGACGTCAATGTCGAAGGGCTTGATGAGAAAATCGACCGCACCGTTCTTCATGGCCTCGACGATGATCTTGGCGTCGGGGTAAGCCGACAACACGATCACGGGCACATGGTTGTCCAGTTTCCGGATATGCGTCATGGCTTCCAGGCCGTCCATGCCGGGCATCTTGACGTCCATCAGAATCAGGTCCGGCCGGTGTTTCTCAAACGCGTCGAGTGCCGCATGGCCGTCGCCGGCCTCAAGCACTGCATAAGTATCGTCTTCAAGTCCTTGGCGCAAGACCCAGCGGATCTTGGGGTCATCGTCGACGACCAGAAGTTTGACTTGTGCGGCCAAATTGCTCATCCGTTCCATCCTTTGGCTTCGCGCCGCGCGGTTCTAGCGTTGCGGGAGGTTCAGGTAGAAACTCGTTCCCTCGTCTTTGACGCTCTTGACGTCGATAAATCCTTGGTACTTCTTGATCACGCGATCCACAATCGACAGACCAAGACCCGTGCCCGAGTTTTTGGTGGTATAGAAGCGTTCGAAGATCCGATCCATTTCCCAACGGGTCATGCCGTGGCCTGTATCGGTGATCTCGATCTGTACGTAGCGGCCGCGAGCCGGCATTCCCCTGGACGTCATGCCTTGGTGATAGTTGACCCGAGTGCCCAGCGTCAGCTGGCCTCCCTCAGTCATGGCCTGGGCGGCGTTGACGATGATGTTGACAAAGGCGTCCACCAGCTCGTTCTCATTGGCCCAGACCATCAGGGGTTCGCTGTAAAGTTGCTCGCCGACCTCGATCTTGCCTTGCGCCAGTGTGTTGCGCGTGATCGTCAGGGACTTCTGAAGCAGCTCATGAACGTTCCAATAGCGGATCTCCAGCTCCTGGTTCTTGGCGAACGCCAACAGTTCCACCGCAAGATTATCCGCCCGGCTCAGTTCTTCGAAGATCATCTGCAACGCCTCGTCGCGAACCGAATCCTTGCTCCATTTGCCGTCCATGGTCTGCAGAATGCCCTTGATGTTCGCCAGGGGATTCTTCAGGTCATGGGCCAGCTCGCTGGTCAGGTTGCCCATCGTAATCAGCTGGGAACTTTGCATCAGGCTGTGGTTTTCCTCACAGATGGCGACGGCCTGGGACGCTACAATCGAGAGCATCTGCCGGTCGGCGAAGCTGTACGCCGGACGATCCAAATCATTGACCAGGCAGAGGTATCCATAAAGATTCTTCAGGATGATCAGGGGGCAAATGATAAAGCTCTGGAAGCGTTCCGGGGCAATGCCCCGGCGTAACAAGTCACGCTCGACCTCGAGCGAGACTTCGTTAATGTTGCGGCCCTTGGCGAAGGCGTACCGAGTATTCTCCCCCGGATCGAGCAGGATCTCTCGAAGCGCATAGCACAGGTCGAATTCCCGCCCGTGCTTCAGATCGATGACCAGTTTGCCAAAGTCTTCGTCCATTAAAATGCAGTAGCTGCCTTCCAGGTCAACCGCTTCGCCCAGGTATTCCAGCACTTTCTGCAGGGAGTCTTCCAACGTGGCCATGCCCCGCGCGTCCCGGATGATTTTGTACAGCGCGGACATCCGTTGATTCAATTGTTGGAGGTGGATGACTTTCTCTTCCAGCGAGCGGGTGATTTCCTTGCGCCGCAGTCCCAACCGCTGACGGTCCAAGCAGTGCTGCACGAGGTCGATCAGGTGAGCCTGCTCCAGGGGGGGGATGAGATAGTCATATGCCCCGCGCTTCATGCAATCCACGGCGGTTTCCAACTGCGTGTCTTCGGAGATGATGACGACGATCGTGGCCGGGTAACGCTGTTTCACGTAGGAAAGCATGTCGCACCCGCTTTCGGAGCAGGTCGCGGGACCGGTCAGGATCATGTTGAAGGACTCATGGCCGAGCGTCGACTTGAACTCGGATTCGCCGTCGATGATCTTGACTTGATATCCATCGGTCTGCAGAATCCCGGAGATGAATTTCGAGACCTCCCTGGGCAGAAAAGACAAAAGAATTCGAGCCCCGGCTATCATGACGAATCACTACCCCGAACGAGAATCAAAAGATCCCTTATCCTGGCTTAAATTTAGCATTAACGAAGCGGCTGTCAACCGGGACCATGAAAAACTTTTCATTTTTATGTCATTTCTTTGCACTTTGGCGGGTCAAAATCGGCCTCATTCGGTTGAAGAGGGGGCCTATTTGTCGATATACGTTCAATTAAGAGAGCCGGGGGAGCGATTCGGGCGAATGAGAGTGAATCGGCCGGTCTTCAGTGAAGTGATTTTCTCATTTTGGCAAAACCTTTGCGCTCTTCAGCTCGTTTCAAACTCAATACGAGCGATTGTCGGTTGATCTTCTTGTCAAAATCGGGTACAGAATCGTTGGAAAGCACTCGATTTCGTGATTGAAGGGGGCCGTGGAATCAAATGCGGGGAGCGATATGAGTCTTCCATCGGTGGTTCTTCGCTGCGATGGGGTGTGCAAAAGCTACGGTTCTTTCAGCGAGCGGCACGTGCTGCATCAGGTGACCTTCGAGGTCCGCCGGGGCGATGTGCTGGCCCTGGTCGGTCCGAATGGGGCGGGGAAAACGACCCTGCTGCATCTGATTGTAGGATTATTGCGCCCATTGCGAGGCCGATTGGAGGTTTTTGGGTCGGCGGACGTCGAGTCGCAACGAGGCCGCATGGGGTATTTGCCGGAAAAGGAAAACTATCCCCCGCGCCTGACGGGCCGGGAATACCTCACGCATATGGCGCGCCTGTCGGGGCTTGCCGCTTCGAAAATCGAGGCGACCGTGGGGGGTGTGTTAGAGCAGTTCACCCTTGTCGATTCGGCGGATCGGTTTCTTTGCCATTGCAGCGCCGGCCTGTTGAAGCGGTTCGGCCTGGCGGCGGCTTTGATTGGGGAGCCCGATCTGCTCATTTTGGACGAACCGGTCGACAACCTCGATCCGCAAGGGCAGCGCCTGCTCCCGGATCTTCTCAAACGGTTCCGAAACGAGGGGAAAACACTGATCCTGTCAACACACCACCTGGAATCCCTCCGGCAGTATGGCGACGACTTATTGGTGCTCTGTGAGGGGCAAGTAGCCTATCGGGGGACGCTCAAGGACCTCCAGGGCGAAGCGACTGGCTATCGAATCGAGTTTGAGGGATCGCCGGAAGTGCTGGAGGCGGTCCTGAAGGAGCTTCCGCCTCCTTGTGAACCGGCGCCGCAGGGAGTATGGATTCCTTCTTTGGAGGGGCAGCTGCGACGGCTTGTGCTTCAGTCGGCTTTGAATCTCGGTCTTTGTCCGACGCGCTGTCAACCGGTTTACGCCGACCTCGGGCAGCGCTATGAGGCAATTCTGAATCGATTTCGACAAAGGAGCTCAGAAGCGTGATCCTGGCGTGCTTTCAATATTTTAGCCTTCTCTACCGTAGAAGTGGACGCTTCGCCTTCGATCTGGCCGCCGCGTTGATCTTTGCGCTGGTGTTCGTTGTGGACGCGGGTAAGGACTACGCCCCGGCGGTGGTGGAAATCGGAGTTTTTGTGGTGGTGTATTTTGTCTTTATGATTTTTCGAACCTTTCAGGTTTCCTGGCAAAGCGAAGCGTTGCCGGCACTGGCGCGCCGGGCCGGCCGCCGAGCAGTATTGGCCGGGGGCTTCCTGTTGCTTTACGTTCATTGCGGATTGATTTTCCTCGCCCTTTATCTGTGCACCCTCCTGGATCCGGCGGTGCGGGAGCAATTGACGCCGGCTGCGGTGGGGATCGCGCCCCTTTGCGTTGCGATCGCGATGCTCGTGGCGGGGGCGGTCGCGCTGCACTTCACGCCGCTCTTTCAGGCGGATCGCTTTTCCCGCCGGGGAACCCTCGGTACGCTGGGGCTTGTGCTCTTGGCCCTTGGGCTCGTCAGTCCCTTCATTCGGCATTTTACCGATTCCGCCCTGATTCTGGCTCTTTTCCAACATGGCCTTCCTCCGCTGAATCTTTTAATCGAGGCCGCCGGCCAAACCCGGTTGAGTCTGAAAGTCGCTTTCGAATCGGCCTATGGGTTCACCTATGCGGCGGTTATTCTCTACGCGGCCTTCACTCGGTGGAGAAAACAGGATCTTTTCCTTCGCACGGACGGCCCTTAAGTTGTCGCCGCCGCATTCCCATGCGTTGACAGCCCTTCTTTCCGTGTTATAATCGTAATAAATCCAATGGCTTGGCAGGATTCTCATCGGGGGGGGGCTGAAAGTCGAACGGCACAACCCATTGGAATGACGGGATTTCAACCGCTCCGGTCGAAGCCGGGGTGGAGACATGCTTGCTGTATGGAGGACTTATGCGTAAGCCATCAAAGAATACTTCATTGGACCAGCTTTCCAAAGCGATCAAGACGAAAAACATTACCGCGGGAGTCATTGGGTTGGGCTACGTCGGCTTGCCCTTGGCGATGGAATTTGTGGGCGCCGAGTATCGGACGTTGGGCTTCGACGTCGATCCGAAAAAGATCAAGAAGTTAAAATCCGGGCGCAGTTACATTCACCATATTCCGAATGCCAATGTCAAACGTATGGTGGACGCGGGGTTGTTCGATTGCACCGACGATTTCAAGCGACTCAAAGAAGCGGACGTGATCAGCATCTGCGTGCCGACTCCGCTGAACAAGTATCGCGAACCGGACTTGTCGTACGTCGAACAGACGGTGCGGGCCATTGCGGAAAACCTTCGCAAGGGCCAGGTGATCATCCTCGAAAGCACGACGTATCCGGGAACCACGGACGAACTGGTGCTGCCCATTCTGGAATCGACGGGGATGCGCGTGGGCCGGGACTTTTTTCTGGGGTTCTCCCCCGAGCGGGAAGATCCAGGCAACCGGCAGTTTACCACTCGGACCATTCCCAAAGTCCTCGGTGGAATCACACCGAAGTGCACTCGGTTGATCACGGATTTCTATGGAGAGGTCTTTGCGAAGGTGATCCCGGTGTCCGGCACGCGGGTGGCGGAATTCAGCAAACTGCTGGAGAACATCTTTCGCTCGGTCAATATCGCCCTGGTCAATGAAATGAAAGTTGTGTGCCATCAGATGGACATTGATATTTTTGAGGTCATCGAGGCGGCCAAGAGCAAGCCGTTCGGCTTTATGCCGTTCTATCCCGGTCCCGGCCTGGGCGGACACTGCATCCCGATCGATCCGTTTTATCTGACCTGGAAGGCCCGCGAGTACGACCAATCCACCCGGTTCATCGAATTGGCCGGGGAGATTAACACGCGCATGCCGCACTATGTAGTCGAGCGTACGGTCGAGGCGATCTCCGATTGGGGACGAAAGATCAAAGGCGCCAAGGTGCTGGTCTTGGGCGTTGCGTACAAGAGCGACATCGACGACGTACGGGAATCTCCGGCGCTCAAGGTGGTGCGGCTGCTCCGCCAGCGAGGGATGAAGGTTTGCTATCACGATCCGTACGTGCCGGTGTATCCGAGCGGTCGCAAGGGGGATCTCGGCCTGTCTTCCACTCCGTTGACGGCCAGGCTGCTAAAATCGGTCGACGCCGTATTGATCCTGACGGCGCATTCCTGCATTGACTACCAGTGGGTGGTGGATCAGGCCTCGCTGGTGATCGATGCGCGAAACGCCACCGGATCGATTCGGCGGGGCGCGAGGAAAGTGGTGAAGGCCTAAGGCCGCGGCACGGAAAAAGTTGATCGGCGGGATTTGACAAATGACTGAAGAGCGTCATGGCGAGGGATCCTCGTTTTCGCTGAGTCTGATCGGCAGGCGGCAGGGGTGGGCCGCGGCGGCGGTGATGGGCCTGGCGGTTGTGATTTATCTGCCGACCTTTCGCTGGATGCTTCATCGCTGGGGCGCGGCGGATTCTTACTACTCGCACGGCTACCTCGTATTGCCCGTTTCCCTGTATCTGTTGTGGATGCGGCGACAGTCGCTTTATGAGCGGCTCTGCCGGCGGCCGGCGGGAGACGGAGCGGCCGGGCGTTCGGCGGGATTTGTCCTGATTCTCCTGGCCGTCGGGATGCACGTCCTGAGCGGTTACTTTCGGGTTTACTTCACGTCGGGTTTTTCCCTTGTGCTGCTATTGTACGGGATCGCCATTTACCTTTTCGGCCTGCGGGTGATTCGAGACACTTGGTTTGCCATCGGATTTCTCGTGTTCATGGTTCCGCTTCCCCTGTTGGTCATTGCCCGGTTGAACTTGGGCTTGAAGCTGTTTGCCACAAAGTGGGCGCTGGGGCTGCTGGACCTGGCGGGCGTGTTGGCGGTTCAAGACGGCAGCACGATCATTTTTCACGGCGACACGCTGACCGTAGGCAACGCCTGCAGCGGGCTGCGTTCGATCATCTCGTTGCTGGCTTTGGGCGCGGTCTACGCATACCTGTTCCGCGGCCAATCGAAACGGCAAGGCGTGCAGGGGCGTCTTCGAATAAAGCAGGTCCTGCTGTTTTTCTGTTCGATTCCCGTGGCGATGATTGCCAACGTCCTGCGGATTTTTACCGTGGGCCTCGTGGCGAGCGCTTATGGCAGCGAACTGGCGGCGGGCAAAGTCCACGACGTCTCGGGTTATCTGCTGTTCGCCGTGGCTTTCGGCCTGCTGTTTTTGGTCGGGAAGCTGCTGGATCGACTCATTCAAACCTAAGGAGACCATCGCTTTGGCGCGAAGGGCAAAGGAATCCTCGTTTCAACGCCGCTATTGGACGCTGATCGCGGTGCTGGGTGTGACGGCGGTTGTTTCCGTCGCGTATCTCTATCCCAGCCGGTCGGCGCCGCAGTTGTCCTATGCCCAACGGTTGCCGAAAGCGATCGGGCCGTGGAGCGGGGAAGACCTTCCGGTGGACGATTTTACCAAGGCGGTGCTGGAGACCGACGACGTGCTGATGCGGCAGTACGATCGCCCGCAAGGCGTGCCCATTATTCTCGCGGTCGTGTTCGCGCGGGAAAACCGTAAGGTGGCGCATCCGCCGGAGGTTTGTCTCACCGGTAGCGGATTCGAGGTCGAACAGAAGGGCAAGGTGCAATTGCGCCGGGAATTTCCGGTGATTCGTCTCGTGACGGCTCGCGGACTGTACCGTGAGATGTACTACTATTGGTACAAGTCGGGCGATCTCTTTACCGAGAGTTACTTGCGCCAGCAGATGAATATCGCGGCCAATCATCTTTTGCGGCGGGAAGCAAGCGCTTCGCTCATTCGGGTATCCACGGTGGTCAAAGGAGACGATTTCGCCGGGGCGGAAGCCCGGCTGCGGGAATTTTCGCTGGCTCTTCTTCCGCACGTCGAGCAGGTGTTGCCCTGAGTGATAGGTTCGCAACGCCTTGGATTTCCCCGGTTGAAACGTTGGAGTTAAATCCCCTCGCGCCGCCCGGTTCATGCCGGGCGAAAGGTTGAAAGCTGGGCAATGGATCAAACTCGGGATCGCAACGATTGGCTGATTGCCGCCGCTCTGGTCTTGGGAGGGCTGGTGGTGCTTGTCGCCACGGTGGCCGATTTCGGCCTGACCTGGGATGAACCGACGTATCTCGACCAAACGCTAAGTTACCTGGACTATTTCAAATCGCTGCGGGGGGAAAAGGCGCTGGATTGGTCTGAGTTACCGGTCCTGTTTAAGACGAAGGATCGCCATCCGCCGCTTCACCGCTGTCTGGCTCTTCCAGGATTGGCAGGTCTTCCAGGACAACCGCGGCTTTTGGTGGCCCGCGGAGCGACGATGGCATTGTCGGCGCTTCTCTTGGGCGTCGTGTATCTATGGGGGCGCCGTGGGCTGAGCCGACCGGCGGCGCTCGGGGCCGCGTTGCTGTTGCTTTTTGTGCCCCGGTTTTTTGTCCATGCGCACTTGTTTGCACTGGATGCGGCGATGGCGTTCTGGTGGACCGTGGTGCTGTGGCTGTTCTATGAAGGACGCTCGGCGTGGAAAGTGTGGATCGGGGCCTGTGTTGCCTTTACGGGCGCGCTGTTGACGAAATTTACGGCGGTACTGCTGCCGGTCGCGCTGCTGTGTTGGATTATGATCTGTCGGTATGCTTTTCGTGGAAAGCGTGCGTTGTCTCAAAAGACGCTGCTGGACTGGATTCTGAAGTTGTACCTTATGACGATGCTCGGCGTGGCGGCGTTTCTTTGCCTTTGGCCGCAGTTCTGGAGCGAGTTTCGATTCCACGTGTTGAATTACATCACCTTTCAAATGGGGCACTTCAACGCCGGCGTGCAATATCTGGGAGACCTGTATGGGGGCGATCGAATCCCTCCCTGGCATTATCCCTGGGTGTTGCTTTTTTTGACGCTGACACCGGCGCATTTGATCCTGCTGCTTGCGGGCGCGTGGGGCGCAGTCCGCCGGCGATGGGACGGCTGGCTGGCGCTTGTCGCCGTGGCGGCGCTTTTTCCGCTGCTGTTGTTTTCAGCGCCGAACGTTCCGAAGTATGACGGGGTGCGCCTCTTCTTAAACGCTTTTCCAGCGCTTGCGTTGATCATGGGGCTGGGACTGGATACGCTTTTCGACGGCCTCACTCGCATGAGTCAACGGCTGAGGATTTCTCGCTGGAAACCTGCCGCGCCTTGGGTGATCGCTGGGCTTATTGTCCTCAGTGCGGTGGGAAGCGTGGCCCGGGCGCACCCGTATCAACTCTCTTACTACAACGTTCTTGTGGGCGGGTTGAAGGGGGCTGACCGCCTGGGCATGACGGTCACGTATTGGGGAGAAATCCTGGATTCCATTTACCCTCAGATCAATCCGCTGCTGCGCTCGGGCGACGGCCTCCTGGTCGAGGGCACCTATGGTAATCCGGATTACCCGCATACGACGACCGATTGTGTTGGCGATGCGCATCATCTTCGGCCCGATATTCGACTGGGAAAACTCGAAGCCGCCGAATCGATAGCGAGTACCACCGGCGCCAGGCGATTCCTTCTCGTGGTCGAAAGAAAGGGTTCGATTCCGGAAGAGGTGATTCGTATTCAAAGCCAATCCACCCCCATCTATGCGTTTGTCCTGGACGAAGTTCCCTTGGCGCGGCTTTATTGTTTAAGCGCTTCGGCGACAGATTCGATGGAAAAAGACACCCCTCAAAGCGAATCGAGTGAGAGGAAGCTGGATAGAAGACAACAAGATTAGTTTGTTGTTTGTTGCAACCTACCTGCCCGATCCCTTCAATTGATTGCCTTACACGAGGGGAATTTCCTCCTAAAATCCCTTGACTTTACCCTTGGATTACGGTCTAATGGCCGTGCTGGCTGGATAAGTCGAAACTACTTTCCATCCAGAGGTTAAAAAGTTCACAGGAAAGGAGGTGAGAAAGGAATATGAAGTCGAAAGGGTTTACCTTAATCGAGCTTTTAATTGTCGTAGCGATTATTGGGATTTTGGCGGCAATCGCAATCCCGAACTTCTTGCAGGCTCAGGTGCGTGCCAAAGCGGCAAAGGCCAAGGCGGAATTGGCGACCTTGGCCACGGCGCTTGAGACGTACCAAATTGATCACAACCAGTATCCTTTTGATGGTGGCAACTGCACGAACTCAGTTGACCGTCCTTATTGGTACGTTCCCTGGGATATCACAACGCCGATCGATTATATCACCAATAACAATCTTGTGGATCCGTTTCGGGAGAACTACTACGGCGGCGGGGGATCTTCCTGGGGTCCGGCGTGGCTTTACGAGCGGTACCGCTATCAGAACATCGACGACACGTGGGGACGCAAGTATGGTATTTGCGCGGGAGGAGCCCCATCAACCTACTATGCCAACATGATCTGCCTGACGGGGCACTGGTGTTTGCACTCGCTGGGACCGAATCGGTATTATGGCCCGACGGGAATGCCGAATGACTGCGGCTATCCGGCACATCCCATGGTGTATGATCCGACGAACGGAACGGTAAGCGATGGGAACATCATGCGCAGCCAGAAGGAATCGGATCTGGGCCAGCAGTAAGTGCATCGTGCAAACTTGATAGTTCAAATGGAAGGGAGAGGGCGACCTCTCCCTTCTTCTTGCGCTTCTTCGCCCCCTTCCTTTGCTCGCATACTCCCGAAAGATGGCTCCCATTCCAACGTGTCCCGTTATCCCCGACCGATCCACTTCCTCCTAAAATCGCTTGACTTTGCTCTGGAATTTCAATAAACTCTCTTTATTGTGTGTCTAAGTTGAATAGGATCTGTATTGTCCAGCGGTTTGATAAGCCAGAGGAAAGGAGGTGAGAAAGGAATATGAAATCGAAAGGGTTTACCTTAATCGAGCTTTTAATTGTTGTAGCGATCATTGGGATTTTGGCGGCAATCGCAATCCCGAACTTCTTGCAGGCTCAGGTGCGTGCCAAAGCGGCGAAGGCCAAAGCGGAATTGGCGACCTTGGCCACGGCGCTTGAGACGTACCATATTGATCACAACCAGTATCCTTTTGATGGCGGCAACTGTACCAACTCGCTTGACCGGCCTTATTGGTACGTTCCCTGGGATATCACAACGCCGATTGAGTATATTACCAATAACAATCTTGTGGATCCGTTTCGGGAAAGCTATTACGCTTCCGGGGCGTGGCTTTACGAGCGGTACCGCTATCAGAACGTCGACGACACGTGGGGACGCAAGTATGGTATTTGCGCGGGAGGAGCCCCATCAACCTACTATGACAACATGATCTGCCTGGTGGGGCACTGGTGTCTGCATTCGCTGGGACCGAATCGGTATTATGGTCCGACGGCCCCGGGAATGCCGAATGACTGCGGGTATCCGGCACATCCAATGGTGTATGATCCGACGAACGGAACGGTGAGCGATGGAAACATCATGCGCAGCCAGAAGGAATCGGATCTGGGCCAGCAGTAAGTGCATCGTGCAAACTTGATAGTTCAAATGGAAGGGAGAGGGCGACCTCTCCCTTCTTCTTTACTTGGACGATTATTTGGAGAACCGCTTTCCAAGCGTTTTTTGACAAGGGAGTGTGCGGCCAGTATAGTCAGGAACGCTTCCATCGAGTTTGGTATTCAGAACAGACGCGTTGAGTGATGTTGGGGAGGAACCCGAAGATGGGGATCAAGGAACAAATTACGAAAGATTTGACCGAGGCGATGAAGGCCAGGGACAGCGGCCGGGTAGAAGCGATTCGGCTGATTCGAGCCGAAGTGATCAAAAAAGAGAAAGAGAAAGGCGCGAAAGAGATTGACGATTCGGTCATGATCCAACTTCTTCAATCGATGGCCAAGCAGCGAAAAGAATCGATCCGGCTTTTTGAACAGGGCGGTCGCAGCGATCTTGTTCAGAAGGAGCAGGCGCAGTTGGTGATTATTGAAGCGTACCTGCCGGCCCAGATCGATGACGCGGCGGTGGAGCGGGTGGTCGAGGAAGTGATTGTGGAGACCGGGGCGTGCAGTCTGAAGGACATGGGCCGGGTCATGGGACAGGTCATGAAGCGATTGAAGGAAACCGGGGGCTTGGTCGACGGCGGTGTCGTCAACGCAAAGGTCAAGGCGCGGCTGGAGGGCTGAGGATGGATTTTCTGGTTTTCGGCGCCGGCGCAATCGGCTCGGTTTTCGGAGGGCTGTTGAAAAAGGCCGGGCATGCGGTTTGGCTTCACGGTCGGGAGGATTCCATGCAAGCCATCCGGCAGCGAGGGCTGGAGATTGGCGGCATTTGGGGAGAGCACCATGTGGACGATTTGGGCCTCTCCTGGGACCTGGATGCCATCCCTCGGCGCTCTTTTGAAAATGTGCTCCTGACGGTGAAGGCCTTTGATACCGCGGCCGCGGCCAACCAGCTCAAGCCGTTCATTGGCGAAGAAACGCTTGTCTATTCGCTGCAAAACGGGCTGGGGAATTGGGAGACCATTGCGGGCGTCGTCGGTTGGGAGCGAACGGTCGGAGGCCGGGTGATCTTCGGGGCGCGGCGGCCCGGCCCGGGCGCGGTCGAGGTTACGGTTTACGCCGAAGAGGTCATGCTGGGCGCCTTGTCGCCGGGGACCGATCGCGGGCGCATTGAAGCCGTGGCGCGGGCCCTGAGCGAATCGGGCATTCCCACCCTGGCGACGGAGGAAATCGCGAAGTACCTCTGGGCGAAAGTGCTGTACAATGCGGCGCTGAATCCCTTGTCGGTCCTCCTGAACGCCAGTTACGGCCAATTGGCCGCCAGCGAGCATGCCCGGGGGATCATGGAGCAGGTTGTCCGGGAGATTTTCGAGGTCGCTCGCGCGGAGGGCGTGCCGTTGTTCTGGGACCGGCCGGAAGGGTATTTGGAGAAATTCTACGGGCAGGAGATCCCTTCCACGGCCGGTCATCGGTCTTCGATGCTGCAAGCGATTGAGGAGGGCCGGCGCGTGGACGTCGATTCCCTGAATGGACACATCGCCCAGTTGGCCGAGCGGCACGGGGTCGAGGCTCCCACAAACCGGCTGCTGACCGCTCTGGTGAAAGCGAGATCGGAAGGATCTTTCGGCTCTTCCCTCTGAAGGGGAGCCTATCGGTCGCGAGTCAGTCGGGTGAAACGGCCCCTGGCGCGGCTCAGGAAGAGAATCCTGACGGGGAAGTCGGCCGGGCGACACCGCCGCCGATGCGTTCTTGTTTGCGTTGTTTCTGGCGCTTCTGGCGGCGTTTCCGCTGCCGTCGGATTTCTTTCTTACGAATGGGTTGGCTCATAAACGATTTGCCTCCTTTTTAGAAGAGAGAACATAGCAGAATGCGGCAGGCGAGTCTATCCATTTCGCAGGCGAGGCGGGCACAGCGCGTTACAGGAGAAGCGAGTGTACGAACTGGAAGTCCGGAGCGAATTGCGAGCGAGGCGGTCGATGCGACCGCTGACGGGCGAGGGAACCGAAACATTCACGATTCGCCTCAAGGTCGGCGCGGAGCGGTCGCTTGGCGCCGGCGAGCGCGTGGTGGAATTCGCTCAGCTGGAGCAGGTTCTGAGGCGGGCGCTGGACGATTTGGAGGGGAAACGCCTTCCGGATCTGGACGTTTTCTCCGGCGGTTCGGTCTCCCTGGAGAACCTGGCGCAGTTTCTTTTTCGTAAGGTGAAGATTCTCTTGGAGACCAGCCGGGTTCGCCCTTTGAGCGTGGCGGTGGAAGTGGCCGAAGGTCGCCGGGTTGCCTATCGGGAGTAGCCGAGGCGGGGGAAGTGTCTCGAGACGGGCCGGGAAAGAGCGGTTGAGGAGGTTTTATGAGAATATCTACGGGGCGGGGCGACGACGGCGAGACCGATCTTTGGGGAGGGCGTAGGGTTGGCAAAGATGACGTTCGCATCGAGGCTTGCGGGAGCGTCGATGAACTGAGTTCGGCGCTGGGCCGGGTGCTGGCGCTGGAGCTTCAGGGCGATTTGAGGCAGTCGCTCGAAAGGATCCAGGATTTTCTGTTTCGTCTCGGCTCGGACCTGGCCAATCCGGCGTGGCCGGTTGAGAATCCCTATCTGAATGCCGATTGTACTCAGCAGCTGGAACACTGGATCGAGCGGTATGAAAAGGACCTGCCGGCGCTGAAGAGTTTTATTCTTCCCGGCGGGTGTCCGGCCGGGGCCGCCTTGCATTGGACCCGAGCGGTTTGCCGGCGCGCCGAGCGGCGGGTTCAGACACTTGCCTCGACGGAACCGATCAACGAGGTGGCGATTCCTTTCCTGAACCGCCTTGGCGATTTGCTCTTTCTCATGGCCCGCTGGGCGAACCTCCAGGCGGGACGGAAGGAGTCGATTTGGAGGCAAGGCGGAAAATCAACCTGAGTATCAAGGCCAGATAAGCCTTTGGGGCGAAAAGAAACAAGGGCGATGGATGACTCCACCGCCCTTCGGCGTCCGTTAAAACGGGGCAACCTCAAGCATAGCGATACCAATTCGCTTTTAGGCTCTGCAAGATTGCCCATTATCCCACAAGGTCGCTTGGTACTTCAATCTCGGGCAGGGAGGTCGCACCGGCAACGGGGGACTGGGCAATCATTGCTGGCTGGGGTTGAGTGATGACTGACAGTCAGGACAATCCTTTGTGACGCCGTACATTGATGGCTTTCCATTCGAGAAGAGGTTGCCGTTGGATACGTTTCTGCAAAGCAATATCGGAGGTCAGAATCGTCGAGTCGATCTCCCCCCGGTCAAGAAGCAGGTTCAGGAACTCGCGTTCAGCATTTGAAAAGGGTAGTACCGCCGACAGAGCCTCCCGACACTCCTTCACAAGGCGCGCCCCGTATTCCGCTGGCGAGTCCTGTTCCTTTCTTGTGCGGACGTGTAGTGTGGGAATGAGTAGCCTTGTCAATTCCGCTATATCGAAATTCACGTCTTCGATTGATGCAGTCCTCCAATCCTTGCGGTTCATTCCGCCGTAAACAACGAACGCGATGCGGAGCCGGTCCTTTTCGAGATTACCCATATTGAGAATCCGGTGACAATCGAACAAATCCCTCGCTTGCCCGCGTGCCAATAGCGCTACAAGCTTGCCGGCCGCCAGTTCATGAATATCGAGAACAGGAATATGCATGGCCCGAAAATCCCCGAGTGACTGAGAATCGGCGGGCTGAATATCCCAGAGTGGCTGTCTGAACATGAAATTTAGATCAACCTCGAGGTTGCCTGATTGTCCTGTGACACTGGGGTAGCTCAATCGCCATTTCCCCCCTGCGTGTTCGGTCGGCGCTCGTTTGGTGGTGAACTCTTCTCGGGAAAACACGGCCTGAGCTGCCTGCTCGAACTTGGGTTTTTCCGCCAGCATTTCCTCACGATCCAGCGCCCCGATGTAATTGAGGTCGATATCCACGGATAATCTGGGGAGGCCGAGCAGAAACAAGTTCAAGGCCGTGCCCCCCTTCAAGACCCATTTGCCTTTGAGAAACGGGTGCGAGTTTAGGGCGTTCAGCAAATTTAGCAGATGCAGCACCTTCTCAACCATCTCCGCCTTGAAGCCGGTGGCTTCCACCGCCGGTAATATCTCCGACGGAGAGAATTTCACAGCACTTCCCCCCAGGATTTGTTCAGGATTTCGACCGGTATCAGCAGGTTCCAGTCCTTGACCCACCGGCAGCCTCTGCGCTTGCCGCGTGCAAAGTAGTGAGGTTGGCGGGGGCGCAAGCCTCGCAGTGGATTCAAGTGGACATTGTCAACCATTAAGGTTTCCTTGTGCTGTTCCAGAAAGAAACCGACCTTTGCCGCGGTGGTCGCATTTTCCAGCAGGAGAACGTACTCAACGACCTGATCCAGGTCGAAGAACTCAACTGATTCCAAGGACCGCCATATCTCTTCCCAGCTTCCGGTCAGGTCCGGCCGATCGAGCACGTCGACGAAGGTTCTTTCAAGGTTGGTTACACGAAGTTCCACACCAGAGCGTTTGTGGCGGGCGACTCCAAACATCTCCTTACCCTTCGCACGGAGGGGATGCGGTGCGGGAACGCACGTAAATTCATGAGATTGAAACTTCAGTGGAAGTGACTTGCCCGCAGATAGGTAATGAAGTCTCGTGTAAACCGAATAGGCTTTGCCGTGGAACTCCAGAGCCGTGTGGTATGCGAGAACGGCGTCCGAGGTCAGCTTGGCCGCTACGAGATAGGGATCAACCGGACTTGATGTCGGATCGCAGCTTAAAGGAACGGTTGCATAGAGTCCACGACGTACAGGTATGACCCGTCCCTGTTTGCGGTGGTAGGTCAGAAGCGCCTTTCGGGTGTTCGGCTTGCCGGACCCCCTGGCAGACAAAAAGTGGTCCAGTTCGTCCACCGTGAACACGGCGTGCTGAGACAAAAAATCATTCAGCTTCGCAGGCCGTTTGTTTTGACGTATCTCCGACATAGTATTAATATTATTAGCACTATCTCGTATACATGTCAAGTGGAATCCGCATTGATACAGGCCCGAGTATCTTGACACGAAGGCGAGAAAGGGCTGAAATTATTACTACTTTCTCGCACGCATGTCATACATCGAGTAAGTCGCCCACGGGGGCCTTTTTCCCAGCATCTCCGGTATATTCCGCTAAGCGCATTTCCAGGCCCAAAGTCATGTGATAGAGGATGCTATGGTGAATCGACTCCATATGGCCCAATAGAGTGCGCTTGAGTTTTCAAATGGCAGGGCCGGTCCCAGAGCGGGATTGCTCGAAAATTGGGAGTGAACAGGAAGACGGTCGGACGGTACGTGAGGCTGTCCGAACAGGGTTGTCGGGCGGGGGAAGGATTCAAGACCAGCCATTTCGATCACCGGGTGAGAATGACCCCGGGACTCGGCTTGCTTTGATTCGATAATCCGTGGCCGGATTTGAAGTGATAGGTGACAGAGACCGCGGAGATAATATCGATTGAGTTATATGTTTATTATCCTACAAAGCAGCCCGGCACTTCAAGCTCGGGCTGGGCGGTGGTAGGGGTAGCACGCACGCGCCCCAGCCGAGGGAAACAGGGGGGAAGACCCTAAACGCCCGCTTGCTCGGTCGGTTTCGAGAAAAGGGCTCTGTCCCCTTTTCCCGTGTTCCACCCTACCCGGCTCCAAGGCTGGGTAGGGCGGTAGTAGGGGAAGCACACGCGCGCCAGCCGGGGAAAATAGGGGGGAGGGGATTGTAAGAATTCTACTAACGTGCGCACTGCCGCCCGCTGCACTGGGGTATGGTGGTTCAGCTTGTCTTTTGTATCAACCCGTTGTTCTCAATCAGCTGTGCTTGTTTTCCTCTTCTTCCTGATGGTGATAAGGTTTATCCATCAATCTTTTCAGCCGCTCCTCTTCGGCATCTATCAAGTCTCGGCAGACTCTTGCCGTTTCACCACGCAGATCCATTTTGATATAACGATTGATTTCATCAATGTTCTTTCTAATATCAATTTCGGAGGTCGTAGGTTCAATACGATATGTCGCTCCTATATATCCATCCTCCCAGGGACGCCCAGTTTTTGAAGGTTTTTCATGATACTCGACGTCAGGAGAGACGCGCATGAGCTTAAAATACGATGCTCGATGACCCTTTGCCAAGATTTTCAAATAAAGTTCGACATATATCGCCGGGCCATAACGAAACCCGCGATTGAAGATCTGTGGAGCGATTAATGAATCATGATAGGGAACAATGCCGATAATCTTCGGCGAAAGTGGAATTCCGCGTTCCGGGGATGGAATCGCCCATGATAACTCAGAACGTTTTTCAAATACAACAATGCAATCGTCTTTTAAGATAGGGCGACCGGATTTACTTTCAACAAAAATGCGAAAATTAGAAGGCTCAGCTGCCTTCTGAAAGTATAAAAGCGCAATCAAAATCGCTAGCACTGCAAGGGATGCCAATACTTTCCCATTTGTCAGGCGATGGAGTAGCTTCGTAATCGCTTTCATGAGATTGAAAAACTCCTATAGCTCATTTATCTCGTGAATCCCCCTGATTTCCCACATCTACAGCATCTCGCTAGTCTTTCAATCTGCTTACGAGTGGCTCTTTGAGTAAGAATCCACTCTCTTGCATTTCGAGGATCGTTTTCATCGTCGGGCCAATGACCCTCATGGACATGTCCTTCAGGTGGAGGAAATCTGCCATGCGTAAAAGAATCTTGGAGTCCGTGCAAGCCCAACCCAAACTCATCACAGTTGCATCTGGTGATGCCACTCTCTATGCGACGCATCGCTTTGGCGTTATTATAATGATATTCTTCATAGTTTAAGCCAACAAGCGGATGGGTCAAAAAATTCTCGTCAGTTTTTTGATCTGCCATTCCAATCATTCTCGCACATCTTCCATTAAAGAATTCTAGGGCCACCTTGACGGTAAAACTATAATGAACTGAATAGCCCCAGTTTCCATCGGGATCAAAACAATTATTGGGATCGCTGTTGCAGAGAACGTACATATTAACATTGGGAATGATATCCCTCCCCACAAACCTCCCCACCTGCGGATCGTACCACCTTGCATGGAAGTAGTACAGCCCCGTGGCCGTATCATACATCTTGCCCGTCAGGTGTTCTTTGGGGCCGGGTTGGTCCATGGCAAGGAAATCGTTGCCGCTGGAAAGAGGATTGCCGAACGCGTCCATCTCCCAGCGGTAGAAATTCGTAGGCGCACCGCTGTAGTAGCCTTCCTGCTGCACGCCGACGACGTTGCCCAGGGCGTCGTAAAAGTAGTAGTACTCGCCCGTATCGCAAGGCGTCGAGGGATTGCTCCCATCCTGGGCATAGTGATACCAATTGGCTTTTAGGCTCTGCACGATCCTCCATTATCCCACAAAGCAGCCCGGCACTTCAAGCGAGGGCAGGGGAAGCCCCGCGGCGTGCACGCACCCATGAGGCTTGAAACCAGGGCTGGCGCGGGGAAAAGAGCGTCTCTATTTTTTGCTTTCTGGCATCGGCCTCAAGCAACTTTCTTTCTGTTCTCTCAAGGTATTCCCGATTTCTTGCCGAATTACCTGCGGGGGTAGAATTGCGTAGGGTGGAACAAGCGGAGCGCGTTCCACCATTTTCATGATTTCAATTGCGTCCGATCAGGGTCGGTGGAAAACCGGGGACCCCGTCAAGCTATGCGCGTTCATCGGTTGTGGGCGGGACGCTCTTCTTTACGGTGGTGACCGGGTGTCCCGGGCGAGGCTCCTTTCACAGCCCCAGTGTCGTCCGGGATTGAGGGTCGTTTTCGAGATTCGTCGCCCAAGGCTTGTAGGCGAAGCAGTGGGCGTGCTGTTGCAACGACGGGCCTCGGATCATACCCGATGGGATGCTCGATAACAGCGTCGTCGGGGAGAGAAAGCTGGTGGAACGCGCTTCGCTTGTTCCACCCTACCCGGCTCAAAATCCAGGGATAAAATCAGTTCTTATCGATAATACCAGAGACTTCCCTGTGAATAGGAAAATTGCCCTCTCGGTAATCTATCTCTGTAGATCCAAGTGGCAAAGGAGAACGAAAGCGGTCTTTTACTTCCTCAATAAAACCATCTTCGGCTTCTATTTCTGAGACGTTGTGGATCATGTAGCTCTGTTGCATATATTGCGCTTCGGATAGCCTATGGATGATTTCTCCAAAAGTTGGAAATGAAAGATCACAAACTTTAATGATACCGGAGTTATACATTTCTAGCATCGGTGGATCCATACCTGGATGGGCCAGCGAAGCGTTTCGCACAAGAAGGTTTGCTTCAGGGTCCAGCGTGATGTTCCATTCAAAGGCTGTTGCCTCTCCAACACTTATTGCAGCTATAACATTGATTAATCCAGACGACGCTTCAGAAATACGGTCAACTCGTACAACGTTTCCAATGCCCCTTCCCAGGACCATCCATAAGTCACGGAATTCGGATTGTCTGAATGCTTCGCCATTTGGGAAACGGTACAATGTATGATGCTCATGGGCGTCCACAATTTCATTATCAGCATCCACATGTAAACCCTCAGATACGATTAGTGCATCATTTCTTGCCTCTGAATACCAAAGACATCTCGATTTCGATCTCCAAACAACTCTATTTCCATAGTCGTCGTAGTCGACCGCATTGGAGTCGGTTTTAGGTTCATAAACAGGTGGTTCCTCATATTGATAATTAATCGCCATATAAAATGAATTACCATTCACGACGAGGATTCCATCACCGTTCTCAGCACTCATCTTGAAACCCAAGGGATTCGAAGCCAGAGACACAATAAAATCGATCTTTGCCTTATTGATTGAAGATGGGCTATCCCAATTTTCGTTTAGTGCGTCCATTATTGTCTCTGGAGAATATTCAGCCCAAGTGCGGGATGTTGTTAGCAATGGGATTGAAAATGCTATAAAAGTGAATATAAGTCTTTTACAATAATTCACTTGTCCTTCCTCTCTTTCTCAAAAAATCGCAAATATATATGCGGTATCTATCTATTTAGGTGGAGTTGGGCTCATTGTCGGTGAAGGTGTATCAGTTGGAAATGGCGTAGGAGTAGATGTTGGCTCGTTACACCCACACTTCCTTTTGTGCCCCTTATCTTGCTTTAACAATAGCATCTGCCAATCCGGATACCAATAGCTTGGTCTGCAAGCTACCACGAGCGGATCTGGCTCACAATCACTACCGCATCCATAGTATAGCGTCTTCCAGAGAGTCCACTCACCCTCCTCTTCGGTTTCGCAGGGTTGGCCCGGATAGGCTGCATAGACCTCTACTTTCCCTGCGTATCCATCTACAGTATCACAGTCGCAGTCGGCGGGTCCAGTACCATTGGTTTTATTGCACGAAGCGGTGTCAAATACTATAAAGAAATATCCTGTGGTACAATCCGTTCTAGGAAAAGTGCTCAGATGCGAACATTCTTTAAAAGTGGCTGTAAAAGGAGCGCAGCCTTTGCATCTAGGTTCCTTTGTAGGTGTTGCCGTCGGCTCAGGTGTTTCCGTAGGTGGATTTGTTGGCGTTGGTTGTGTGCCAGTTGGCGTTGGAGTGGTCGTTCCTGGCAATTTATCACCAGCCCAGCCCATGATTGATATACATAACAAACTGACTATGATCATGCTATGGCAATAGAAGGTGTGGACTGCTCTATTTTTCATAGTATCAATCCTCGTTATTGACTAATATAACTTTCCGCAATTGCGATGCCTTCCTCATCCTTAACATGACCAGCAAAATCCTTTAGGTAAGCCGCGGCGGTGTCCTTCAAATCCCACCTGCCACCTTTGGGTGCTTGCCAACTCTCCTCGGAACTCTGCGGCCAAGGTGTATTCAACACTCGTAATAATGCTTCTTTCGCATCCACGTAGTTACCAATAGCATTGTGGGCGTACGCTTGAAAAAGCAACGCCATCGACAGCTCACGAGGTCGATCGGGGTACTTCGCTACAAACTCGTCGGCTAGAGTTGCTGCTATCTCGTGCTTGCCCTCATGAACAAAGGTCTCGAGGAACATTAGCTCGGCAGTCGCTCGCTGTTGCTGATACTCTTCATCAGTCATCTCCAATATTTTTTTGCATTCAAGGCGACACTCGGCGAGACTTCCTATCGGATTCTTATAACGAGCGAGTTCCATGAGAAGCCCGGCACATTCAACTCGGACCATGGCCAGAACCAACTCATTCTCAGAAAAACTTTCTAGATCGCGGTATGCTTTGTATGCCTGGAACCGGTTCTTCTGTTGATGAAAAATCCAAGCCACTCGCCGCATGCACTTATTTCGGTCTAATCGACGGGCGGTCACCTCCCCATTGGCCACCTGCTGTAGCCAATAAAGAGCCTCGTCGTAGGATCCGTCGAGCAGCTCGAGTATTCCCTTTCGCGTTGTTGCGAATCCCTTTCGCACATCGCTATTCGGCAGATCATTGATTGCCTTCATTAGTGCTCGGCGATATGCCAGTTTATCTGTTCCTCCCTGCAAAGTTTGAATTTCTTCGACTAAAGGATCGCCTTCAGGCAGGGCCAAGTCTGGAAGTTCGCTCATATGACTCTCGGATACCTTAAACACTTTGCGCATCGGACCCTGAATTCCTCCCAAAGTCGCTTTGCCTTCACTGTTCTCGATGGCCACGACCTTCGTTGGCAAACCATAAGTGTCTTGAATGTAATTTGCGCATAGCAGAGCGTCAATGTGATATTCGGCTTCGCCAAGTAGAAGTCTGAATCCCCAGGGTTGCTGGTCCAACGCCAAGGGTCCCCACCCTTGAGCTTCCAGCTCACTTTCAAGTGATATCAGGTCTTGATCGCCGACCTCAACCCGATATATTGTAGTGGGTGGCTCGATGGCCATAACGGACGATAGAGCAATGAAATTAATCACGATCAAGAATGCTCTTAACATTCTCTTATTCTCCTGACTTTATGGTTTTGTACACACGATTATAACCAGAATCATTCTCCACCCCGTTTTCACACAATTTCAAAGGATTACTATCAGGCGAAAATGGGCAGCGTTATAAACTGGGGCGTTATTGGCTTTGGATTGCATCCGTCGAATCTGCCCCCTTTCGCCTTAAATACTGGCTGAATCTGATACGCGATCTCCCCGTTCGGAAAATACTTAACATATCAAAAAAGAGGTTGTCAACATAAATCGGCCCAATATGGCCTAATACTGCATAATATGGACAGTTTTTATTTGAGAAGAATTCCTGCTTCGGTATTGGAAGGAATTAGGATGCTATTCTATTGAGCGACTAAGTCTTGATGTGTGAGGATCTAATCCAGCGGTGTGTTTGTTCGTATTAAATCAAAATACTATTCTTCACCTTATAATATTCGTGGGTAGAATGGTTAGGGGTGTTGGCACTTGCTCCGGGGTATTTACGCATCGAGTGTAATTTCCTTGAATTTTTCGGGTTACCGTCTATAATTTCACACAAGGCGTGAAATACTTCGATGGATTCCTTAGCCCTTCGAGAGATCATGCCTGAGTGATTTGAACATCGAGATGAGCGATTATGGCGAATTATTATCGGGATAGTCTGAAGGACGTGGAAGCGTACGTTCCCGGCGAGCAGCCGAGGGATATCGAGCAGTACATCAAGCTGAACACCAACGAGAATCCCTATCCGCCCTCGCCGGTGGTCGAGCACACGGTGCGGCATTTCAACGCCGAGGATCTGCGCGTTTATCCCGATCCGGTGTTTTCAGAACTGCGCCGGAGGGCGGCGAGCGTTTTTAAGGTGCCGGCCGAGCGGATTTTCGTCGCGAATGGGTCCGATGAAGCGCTGTCCCTGATCATGCGGATCGCGATCGATCCCGGCGACCGGGTGGCCTATCCCTATCCAACTTACGTACTGTATCGAACACTGGCGCAAATCGCCGGGGCCGAAACCGTGGAGGTCGATCTTCGAGAAGACTTCAACCTTCCGGAGGACTTTCCCGAGAAGGCGGGCAAAGTGACGTTTCTGGCGCGTCCCAATTCCCCCACGGCGAACCTGTTCGACCAGCAGGTGGTGGAACAAACGCTGAGCCGGAGCTCGGGGCTGGTTGTGGTGGACGAAGCCTACGCGGCCTTCAGCGGGACGACCATGCTCGATCATTTGGACCGGTATCCGAATCTCGTGGTGCTTCGGACGCTGTCAAAGAGTTATGGTCTGGCGGGGCTGCGGGTGGGTTTCGCTTTCGCCGGCGCGGAGGTCATCGAGGCGCTTTACCGAGTAAAGGATTCGTATAATATTAACGCGTTTTCACAAGCCGTGGCGCAGGCGGCGCTTTCCGACGTCGGCTATATGAAGTCAACGGCGGCACAAATCATCCAGACTCGAAGACGGGCGCTGGATCGGTTGGTCCGGCAGGGATTTCGAGTTTATCCCTCGGCAGCGAACTTTGTTTTTGCCGAGCATGAACGCCTCTCGGGAAAACAAATCTATGAGGCGTTGAAGGACAAGAAGATTCTCGTGCGCTATTTTGACCAGCGGCGACTTCAAGCCGGCGTTCGAATATCGATTGGAACCGAGGAGCAAATGGAGCGCCTCGGCGAAGTTCTGGACGAAATCCTGGGCGGCTGAGGCGGCGCCCAATGCTATGACGACGGAAAAAGGAGGCTATGGCAATGACTGCTCAGTCCCGCAAAGCCGCGATTGAGAGAAAAACCAGCGAGACGGAGATTCAACTCGAGATCGACCTCGACGGAAAGGGCCGCTACACGGTCGATACGGGGGTGCCGTTTTTCGATCACATGCTGGAGCTGTTCAGCAAGCACAGCGGAATCGACCTTTCGCTGAAAGCTCGCGGGGACATCGAGGTTGACTTTCACCACACGGTGGAAGACGTCGGCATTTGCCTGGGGCAGGCGGTGGAGCAGGCCATCGGCGGCGGCGGTGGAATTCGGCGCTATGGCCAGGCGCTCTTGCCGATGCAGGAAGTGCTTTGTCAGGCGGCGCTCGATATTTGCGGCCGGGCCTACCTGGTCTACCACGTCAAAGGGCTGGCGCATAAAGTCGGGCAGTTCGACGTCGAGCTGGCGAAGGATTTCTTCCAGGCGCTGGCCTCCAATGCGAAAATTACGTTGCACATCAATCTTGAGTACGGCGAGAACCAGCACCACATCATTGAAGCGATCTTTAAGGCGGTAGCCCGCGCGCTGCGGGAAGCGGTGGAGGTGATCGGGGACAAGACTGAAATTCCCTCCACGAAAGGCGTTCTCTAAGTCTCGGAGGACGGCGGATCGGAGGCCGGGCCTTCGACGTCGATCATATCAATGTCCTGCGCGTAGCGGACTTGGCGGATGTGATCGCTCGAGGTCAACAGGAGCAAAACCGAATAGATTTCGTCCACGGTGTCCTTGATCATTTCGACGCTTTCAATGACCTTGTCCCGGTTGTCAATGTTCTTTGAGAGAATCTGGCAACAGCCCATGATCCCGGACAGGGGATTCGTGATCCGGTCCGCCAGCGTGACCGCGAGCTGCCGGACGGTATCCCGCTTGGAGGTCTCAAGCGCTTGCTGAAGCAGTTGCTGGCGGCCGAGAATGCTTTCGATGCGGGCTTGCAATTCCTCGGTGCCGAAGGGTTTGGTCACGTAGTGGAAGACGCCCAGGCTGAAACCCCGGATCTTATGTTCGGGCTCCGACAAGCCCGACAACAGGATGATGGGAATCCCTGACGTATGGGGATCATCCCGGAGGATTCGGCAGACTTCAAAACCGTCCATGCCGGGCATTCGGATATCCAGCAGCACCAGGTTCGGGGGGCGCTTCCGGCAAAGTTCAATCGCATCCGGGCCGTTGGAGGCGAGGCTGACTTCGTAACCGCAATCCGCCAGGAAGTCCTGAAGAATGTCGCGGACCGAGACGTCATCGTCCACGACCAGAAGACGGCTGGCAGCCGGGGGAGTCGATTCGGTGTTCGAAGGAGGGTGCTCTGAACGGGAGTCAACGGGCGGGTCGGGTTCCACACTCTCACCAAAGCTCAGAAGAGGGGCACAGTCCCTCTCGGTTTGTTCCTGCTTAATGAGACTCTATAGATAATGAGAAAGCGAGCGTTTGTCAACCTAACTTGGTGTGTCGTGGCTGGGAGTCTGTTCGGGATATCCCCGGCCGGGGCAGAGCAAGCGTTTCGAGTCGGGCTATGGGGCGCGTCCGGTCCCAATCGGGTGCAGGCCTTTCAGAGCGCCCTGGAAGAAGCGCTTGGAGAGGATTTGGCCGCCGCCGGATTCGGCTCGATTGAAGTAGAATCCACGGGGGACTTCGACCGGCGCTACGAGCAGCTGGGAGAAGCCCGGTACGCCCTGCTGGAGGCCGACCCGGCCACTTATTTCCTGGCTCGCAGACGGGGCGGGGAAGCCGCCCAGCGCTGGCAATACGATCTGCTTTTTCAGACTCTTCCCTCAGCCACCTCGAGCACCGCCCTTCGGGGAGTCATCCTTTGTCGAGATTCCAGTGAAATGCAGTCACTTGGGGATCTTCGAGGCCGCGTGCTCGGGATTCTCAGCGATCGGGGACTGGCCTACGGGGGAATCCAACTTTCGGCGTTGGGGCTGCAAGGTCTGGAGCGACATCGCAACCTTCACGTTTTGCAGTCCGACACGGAGGCCAATTTGTGTAAGGCGCTTCTCTGTGGATTTGTGGACGCCATTGCGTTGCCCGAAGGACGTGCCCTGGCGTTTTTTCAGAAGGAAGGTCTGGACTTGGCGCAGCACGGGGGCCTGAAGGCGCTGTTTCGGAGTGAACCGCTGCCAGGTCCCGTTTGGTGTATTCATCGCCAATTGGCGCGGAACAATGCCGACCTGGTAGCCCGGCTGAGGTGTTTCTTCCCTGCGCTTTGGGAAGAGGAATTTTTGGTGCCCTCCCGGGATTCCTATTATGTGACCCTACAGGCGTGGGTGCAGGCTCGGCCTTAGGACAGGCCGAAAGCAGGATGGCGGACGTTGAGGATGAAGGTCGCAGGAGGAAAGAGCATTGTCCTGGCGGTGGCTTTGTTTGCTGCCCTGTCGGTGGTGGTTTTGCTGTTGGTGGTTCTGAAGGAGCGCTTGAGGACGGCTACCGAGCGGCTTCCGGAGCGGATTGCCGCCGGCCTTCGACCGGAGATGTTGGGTTCGTTGGAGCAGGTGCCTCGCTTTGACCAGATCGAGTCCTTCAACCGAAGAATGCGGCAGGATTACCCCAATCTCATCTTCCTCTATGTGACCAAAATGCGTCCGGACGGTGTGGAGTGCTGTATCCATCCGGAATTCTCCAACGAATTACCGGATCCGGCTCTTCAAAGCATCAAGATCGAGCGGGCCGGAAAGGTGTTGGGCTACCTCTATCTCGGATTGGACACCCGGCATGAGCAGTTTCTCAAGGGATTGATCAGCGTTCTGATCCCCTTATTGATCCTGGCGGCGTTCGTTCTGGCCGCTCACGTCTGGAGGCAGGAACGGATTTTGGCGACCACGCGGATTCAACTGGCCGAGAAAGATCAGCAATTGGCGCACTTGGAGCGGCTTTCGCTGGCCGGACAGCTGGCGGCCAACCTGCTTCACGATTTAAGAAAGCCGGTGCTTCACATCCGGGACGAGATCCGCCAGCCGGAGCAGGCTCTGGACCGGGAGGAATTGAATGAGCAGGTTGAGTTGTTCTTCCAAATGTTGCGGGAGACAAACGTCGAGAACCTGGCTTCGGCCTCGAACGAGCGGGAGCAATACCTGGACCCGGTGGAGGTCTTGGAGGCCTCCTTGAATCTTGTGAAATACGAGCGCGGTCACACCAAAGTTCACTTCGACGTGTCTCGGGATCTTCCCCTGGTGAGGGGATATAAATACCGCCTGATTCAGGTCTTTTCAAACCTTCTTCTCAATGCCTATCAGGCCTTGCAGGGGAAAGGGGCCGTATGGGTGCGAGCCTGCCGGGCGGATGGCGATTCGGGGTGCGGAATTCAGATTGAGATCGCCGACGACGGGCCGGGTATCGCCGTCGAGCATCAACCGTTCGTTTTCGAACCGTTTTATTCCGCCGCCGGACGGACCGATTCCTCGGGTCTGGGACTCTATATCTCGCGGAGTATTCTGGAATCGATGGGCGGAACGATTGCCATCGAGTCGTTCCCAGGCAAGGGAACGACGCTGCGGGTTTTTGTCCCGGCGGATGAGGAGTAGCCTTTCCGATTGAGTGCGGGCCCGCCCCGGTCGAAGCGCGGTTTCGGGTTAGACTTCACCTATCGAACATGGTATATTCCTTGGCTTCATTCATGAGGTTGAGCGGTGAAAACGCAGCCGGTTCGAGTGCTATTGGCAGAGGATGACGAGCGCTACGCGCGGCGTCTTCGGAAAAATCTGGAGGCGGAGAAGATCGTCGTGGAGGTCGCGGGCGACGGCGAGGCGGCACTGAGCCAGCTTCAGAAAGAGACTTTCGACCTGGTGCTGGCGGACATCAAAATGCCGCGCATGGGCGGCCTTCAGTTGCTCGAGGCGGTGAAGGCCAACCGGGAGGCCGGAGTGGACCGGGACTTGCCCGTGATTTTGCTGACTTCGGTCGATTCGGTCAAGACCGCCGTGGAGGCAATGAAGGCCGGGGCGGCGGATTACCTGACAAAAGACGCCGAGTGGGAAGAGATCCTGGTGCATCTGAACCGGGTGCTGGAACATCACCGGCGCTCGCGGGAGAACGAACTTCTGCGTCGGCAGGTGGCGGCGCAAAGTCCATTTGGGGAAGTCATCGCCCTGAGTGAGTCGATGGCCGCGGTGTTAAAACAGGCCGAGGACATCGCTGGCGCGCCGACGACCGTATTGATCACCGGGGAGACCGGCGTGGGCAAGGAACTCATCGCCCGGGTGATTCACAGCCGTAGCGACCGGCGCGACGGCCCGTTTCTCGAGGTCAACTGCGCGGCTTTGCCCGATGACAATATGTTTCAGTCGGAGCTGTTCGGTCACGAACGAGGGGCTTTTACCGGTGCTTACGAACAACGCAAAGGGCGGTTTGAACTCGCACATGGCGGAACCCTCTTCCTCGACGAAGTGGGGGACCTTTCCCTGGATTCGCAGGCGAAAATCCTGCGCGTGCTGGAGACGCGCGCTTTTGAGCGGCTTGGTGGAAACCGGAAAATCCGGGTGGACGTTCGGTTTGTCCTGGCCACGAATCACTTGTTGCAGGAAGCCGTTGACGCGGGCCGGTTCCGCCGGGATCTTTTCTACCGGATCAACGTATTTCAGATTCATATTCCCCCGCTGAGGCAACGGCCCGAGGACGTCCGGGCGCTGCTTCAGTACTACGAGGAAGTCTATCGGCGGCAGTATCGCCGGGAGCCTCTGGAGTTTTCGCCGGAGGCGGTGGCTGTCCTGGAAGCGCATTCGTGGCCGGGCAACGTGAGGGAACTGCGCAACGTCATCGAGCGGCTGTCGTTGGTGCGATCGGGCGGGCAGGTTACCGCCGAAAGTCTTCGAGCCTGCGGGTTCGGCGCTGCCGGCGGCTCCGCCGAGCGCGCCTTGGTGTCGCTACCCGTCGAAGGGGCGTCGCTGGAGGACGTGGAGCGAACGGCCATCATCCAGGCGCTGGATCGGACCGGTTGGGTGCAAAAGGAAGCTGCCGAGCTGCTGGGCATCTCGGTGGACCGAATGAATAGTCGGATTCGCAAATACGGTATCACGCATTCCAAGTGGAAGATCCACAAACAAGCGGCGGACCGCGGTGAAGAACCGATCCGCAAAGGCTCCGCCGCTGAGAAGTCTGAAAATGATTAAGAAAATAGAGGAAATTCAAAAAAGGCTGGTCGAGGTCGAAGGCCAATTGTCCGATCCGGCCGTCGCGAAGAATCGAAAGCAGTTTGCCGAGCTGTCGAGAGAACACGCCGAGCTGCAGGAAATCAGCGTGGTCGCGGGGAAAATCGAGGCCGTTGGCGAAGAGCTGAAACAGGCGGAAGAAATGCTCGCCGATGCGGAGATGGCGGAACTGGCCCGGGAAGAGATCGCCCGGCTGCGCGAGCAACAGGAGCAGCTGGAGGAACAATTAAACGAGCTGCTTTTGCCAAAGGACCCGGACGACGTTCGAAATACGATTGTGGAAATCCGGGCGGGAACGGGGGGCGAAGAGGCCGCGCTGTTCGCCGCGGAGCTGTTTCGGATGTATTCCCGATACGCCGAGAGCCGGGGTTGGAAGGTCGAGTTACTGAGCCTGAACGCTACCGGCATCGGCGGCGTGAAGGAAGTGATCTTCTCTCTTCAAGGTTCGGGGGCGTACGGGATGCTGAAGTTCGAGAGCGGCGGCCACCGAGTGCAGCGCGTTCCGAAAACGGAGGCCGGCGGGCGGATTCACACTTCGGCCGTTACGGTGGCGGTGTTGCCGGAGGCTGAGGCGGTGGACGTCGAAATCGATGAAGAGCGGGATCTTCGCATCGATCGCTTTTGTTCTTCCGGTCCGGGCGGGCAAAGCGTGAACACGACGTATTCCGCCGTTCGCGTGACGCACCTTCCCACCGGCTTGGTGGTATCGTGCCAGGATGAGAAGTCTCAGATCAAGAACCTGGCCAAAGCCATGAAGGTGCTTCGAAGCCGAATTCTGGACAGGAAGCGCCGCGAGCAGGCGGAGTTGCGCCAGGCACAGCGAAGGAGCCAGGTCGGCTCGGGGGATCGCAGTGGCAAGATTCGCACCTACAACTTCCCTCAATCGCGCATCACGGATCACCGCATTCACTTGACCATCCACAATTTGGAGGAGGTCCTCGAAGGCCGGCTGGATGAAGTTCTCTCGGCCCTGCAAAGAGAAGATCGATTGGAACGCCTGCAACACGGCGTTGGCCCGTCATCCTAAAAGACCGCGATCCGGCTCGCGGTGCTGGGTCTAAGAACGTGGAGGAAACATGGAGATCGAGAAGCGAAAAATGGGCATGGGTTACGTTCTTTTTACCGTTACCGATGAGTTGACGGTAAAAACGGGCAAGGAATTTGTCGATCCGATTATTCGGGAAATCGCGGCGGGGCAGACTCCGAAGATTGGCGTGGACGTTTCGCGCGTGCGTTACGTGGATAGTTTCGGCATTGGGTGCATTCTCAAGTGCAGCAACGCCATGAATGAACGCCGCGGAATTGTCGGCGAGTTGATCTTCATCATGACGGAAAAACTCAAAAAGAGAATGTCGGTTGTGGGCTTGGATCGAATTCTGAGAATTGAAGTCGTGCCGGAGCCGGAGCCGGCCCCGAAACCCGAGGACGAGTCCACCGAAGGTAAAGAAAAAGAGGAAAAGAAATAGAAAGCGCAAGGCCCAAGTTGCATAAGAACGCCCCGGATTTTCCAGACTCCCCATGAACGATCCCGCCCCTTCACCGAAGTTGCTGACCGTCGGCCAGGCGCTTAAGAAAGCGACGGCATATCTCCAGTCGAAAGGCCGGGAATCGAGCCGGCTTTCGGCCGAGCTGCTGCTGGCCCACGTGCTTGCGACAAATCGACTGGGAGTGTACCTGCGAGCCGAAGCACCTCTCGAGAAGGGGGAGATCGAGCAAATGCGAGGGCTGTTGGCTCGCCGGGGGCAGGGAGAGCCCGTCGCGTACATCCTTGGCGAGAAGGAGTTCATGGGGCTTTCGTTCGAGGTGGCCCCAACCGTCTTGATTCCCCGGCCCGATACCGAGCTGTTGGTTGAGAAGGTCAGCGCCGCCATCGGACCCGACGGGGAAGCGCGGATTGTGGACGTCGGCGCAGGGAGTGGCAACATCCTCATTTCGATTTTGCACCGCTGTCCGAGGGCAGTTGGAATCGCTGTTGACCTGAGTGCCCGGGCACTGGAACTCGTGCAGCGAAACGCGCTGAAGCATGGCGTCGAACAGCGGCTGACGTGCGTGGAGGGTTCGCTGTTCAGCGGATTGGGCGAGCAGGACCGGGCGACTTTTGACTGGATTGTATCGAATCCCCCCTATATTTGTGACGATGAATGGCCCCATTTGGCCGTGGAGATTCGACAGTTCGAGCCGCGCGAAGCCCTTCTCGCCGGCCCGGACGGCCTGGCCGTCTATCGGCCGCTGGTCGCGGAAGCCCCCCCATGGTTGAAGCCGGGAGGCGAGATCGCCCTCGAGATCGGTCCTCGCGTTCACGAAGGGGTGTTGAATCTGGTACAGGCCTCGGGATTTGAGCAGGTTGAAACGTTTGAAGATCTTGGGGGGCATTCTCGGCTGATTCTTGCTCGGGCGCGGGCGTCGATCGATTCAGCCTGAACGGGATTAGAAATCGCCCATTGTCATTCCAACGTTCTATGGTACTCTCAAAATGAGGGATTTGTGTTTTGCGAGAATCTGGGGCAAAGCCGCAGTTGGCTCGGATAAAGTTTAGAATTTTGGCGAAAATAAGGCTGTTCGCCCGGTGCCGGCGGAGCGCGATGCTTAAACAGGAATAGTGACATGGATCGAATTGTTGTTCGCGGGGGAAAGAAACTCAGAGGGCGCGTCAAGGTCAGTGGCGCGAAAAACGCCGCTTTACCGATCATGGCCGCAGCGTTGATGTGTGATGAACCGGTCACGATCGAAGAAGTGCCGCAATTGATTGATATCGACGGCATGGAGCGCCTTTTATGCAGTATGGGCGTTGAGGTCGAGCGCAAACCGGATGAGATGCGGATCGATCCCCGCACGTTACGCTGGCCGGAAGCGCCGTACGACTTGGTGCGAAAAATGCGCGCTTCGTTTTTCGTCCTCGGGCCTTTGATCGCAAAAACCGGTTGGGCGCGGGTGTCCCTTCCCGGGGGGTGTGCCATCGGCCGGCGTCCGGTGGATATTCACATCAAGGCGTTGCAGAATCTGGGCGTCGATATGAAAGTCGAGCATGGATACGTCGAGGCCCGAGCGGACGCGGGTCGACTGGGGGGGCGTCGGGTCACGCTTGATTTTCCCAGCGTCGGCGCGACGGAGAATCTTCTCTCCGCCGCGGTGTTGGCCAAAGGAAAAACGATTATTCACAATGCGGCGAGCGAGCCCGAGGTGTCCGACTTGGCGAATTTCTTGTGCGCGATGGGGGGGCGCATCGAGGGCGTGGGAACGTCCCGGCTCGAGGTCGATGGAGTGGACCGGCTGCACGGGGGGAGGTACAGGATTATCCCCGACCGGATCGAAGCGGGCACTTTCCTCGTCGGCGCGGCGATTACGGGCGGGGAAGTGACCTTGAGCGGCGCTTGTCCGGGTTTCATGACGGCGACCCTGGAGAAGCTGAGCGAAGCTGGAGCGGACATCCGCGTCGACAAGGACGAAATCACGGTGCGGGGACCCGAGCGGCCAAAGGCCGTCGGGGATATCACCACACTGCCTTATCCGGGATTTCCCACTGATATGCAGGCGCAATTCATGGCCTTGTTGTCCGTGGCCGACGGCACGAGCGTGATCCGGGAAACGATCTTCGAGAATCGGTTTATGCACGTCAGCGAATTAGTGCGTCTGGGCGCCAATGTCGCTCTCGAAGGCAACATGGCCGTCGTGCGCGGCGTGGAGGGTCTGAGCGGATCCCCCGTCATGGCCTCGGATCTGCGCGCCAGCGCGGCCTTGGTCCTGGCCGGCCTGGTGGCCGAAGGGCAGACCGAAGTGCTCCGGGTGTACCACATCGACCGGGGCTATGAGAAAATTGAAGAAAAGCTGGCCGCTCTGGGTGCGGACATCCGGCGCCACAAGGGGCCGGGCGTGCGACCGGGTTCCTCAAGCCCTGCCGAAGAAGATCTGGAAACCCGGTTTTAGCCGACTTCCTTGTAAACGACCAGCACTTCTCGCACCGATCCCGACGCCAGGGCCAGGTGAGCGACCGGGTGCGTGTTGAGAAACTCCTGAAAGTGCCGGCGCTCTTTGGAAGTATCGATCGGCAGCAGGGCCGTGCGGAGCCGCTGGCGCTTTGTTGAGGGGAAA
>Ga0272444_10000412_pt1 | contig 46968 bp, 42 predicted proteins | sample SSMForm13_FD_201033 | JGI IMG/M metagenome (GOLD analysis project Ga0272444, IMG submission 201033) | Marine sediment archaeal communities from Little Sippewissett salt marsh, Falmouth, MA, United States - SSM-Form-13 | ecosystem: Environmental > Aquatic > Marine > Wetlands > Sediment ... | reverse complement strand
GGATCGGGGGGGGGAATGTGAAAACATCGCCAGTCGTCTTTTAAGGGGCATGCTGTACCCGGATTGTGACCGGATCGGAAAGGAGCCAAAGACATTGAAGACATTTTTTAAAAGCCTGCGGATTATTGACGGCGCAGGCGGTGTGATTGAAAAGGGCTGGCTGCTGATCGAAGACAATCAGATCAGTGAAGTGGGAGAGGGAGAGCCCGATTTAAAGTACATGGGATCGGAGCAGGGCGCGGACATTACCGACCTTGAGGGAAAGACCATCCTTCCGGGATTGATCGACTGCCATGTCCATCTCAGCCTTGACGGCTCACCTGATCCGATGACGGGGCTTACGGCAGTGCCTGTTGCCGCAGCGACCCTTAAGACGGCAGCCAACGCACGCCTGACGCTGGGCGCGGGCATAACCACGGTGCGTGATGCAGGATCCAAGGATTTTATTGATATCCACATGAGGGATGCTGTCGAGGCGGGCATCGCGGACGGCCCCCGAATGGCCTGCTCAGGTCAGATGATATGTATCACCGGGGGGCACGGCCATCAGATGGGATGCGTGGCTGACGGGCCGGACGAGGTAAGACAGGCCGTCAGAAAACAGATGGCGGCAGGGGTCTCCTGGATCAAATTCATGGCAACCGGAGGAGTGCTGACAAGGGGCGGCAAGGCAGGAGTCCCGCAGCTCAATCCGGATGAATTAAAGGCCGGGATAGAGGAGGCGCACAAACTGGGTCTTAAGACATGCGCGCACTCCCAGAGCCTTGAGGGAACGAGAAACGCGGTTTTCGCGGGGATCGACTCGGTCGAACACGGGGTGAGCCTTGATGACGCAATCATCGAAGAGATTATAAAGAGAGGGACCTTCCTGGTCCCCACCTTCAGCGCTCCTTTTAATATTATGACCAAGGGTGTCGGCTTCGGCATCCCTGCCGAGTTTGTGGAAAAAACGAAACGGCTCGCCGAAGACCATGTGGCGGGGATTTCAAGGGCCAGGGATGCCGGTGCTAAAATCGCCATGGGAACGGATGCGGGCACCCCTTTCAACCGTCACGGTGAGAATGCCTTTGAACTTGTCTATCTCGTTGGAAACGGATTTTCGCCGCAGGATGCCATAATCTGTTCAACCTCCGGCGCGGCCGAGCTGCTGGGCATGGCCGATACCATCGGAACCATAGCCGCGGGCAGGCGCGCGGACCTGATGATCGTAGATGGAAATCCCCTTGAAGATATTTCCTTGCTTACCGATAAAAAAAGAATTTGGGGCGTGTACAAGGACGGCCGGAAGGTCAATGGCCCGGCCCAGGTCTTTCATTGAAACGGAAAAAGCCTTTTTAACCATCGGGCATGTTGTTCAACCTCTTAGAAAAGGATAAAAATCATGAAGAAAAAACTCGTAATGTTATCCGCACTGATGATTGCCGGTATGATCTTCTGCCTGTCCCCGGCTTATGCCAAGGATAAGGTTTATAAGTTCCGGTTCGCCCAGATCACACCCGCCACCCACCCTTACTACTCGGCCATCAGCCAACCGTGGGCCGAGGAGATCGAGAAACGGACCGACGGAAAGGTCAAGATCACTCTGTATCCGGCGGGTACCCTTGTAAGCGGAAACGTCATGTACAGCAGCATAGTGGACGGTATCACGGATATCGGAACCAGTTCTTTCGGATGGGAAAGAGGGCGTCACCCGGTAATGGATGCCTTTATCTATGCTCCGGGTTTTCCATCCGCCAAGGTCGCGGCCAGGATCGCGAACGAAGTAAATGAAAAATTCAGGTTAAAAGAGCTCTCTGATACGCATCTGCTCTTTATTCATACCTGCGCGCCCATGCATATGTGGACCAAGACACCGGTTCGCACGCTGGAGGATGTGAAGGGAATGGAGATAAGGGCGGGGGGACCTACCGGAAAGCTGGTCAAACTTATGGGCGGTGTCCCGGTAAGCGCTCCGCAGAGCCAGGTCTATGAGATGCTGTCAAAGGGTATAGTCAAAGGTTCCATCAGCAGCCTGGACGTGCTTAAAGGTTTTCGCCAGGCCGAAGTCGTCAAGTACGTGACCTTAACCTACTTTCACGTAGCGCCGTTTTTCGTGAGCATGAACCTCGACAGGTGGAACGGCCTGCCGGAGGATATCCGGAAGGTCTTTGACGAGGTCAGCAAAGAATACATCGGCATTGCAGGTGATGTATGGGACAATGCCTCGAAGGCGGGTCTCAAATATGCAGAGGAAGAGGGACTGGAGATCATCACCCTGACGCCTGAGGAGAAGGCAAGGTGGCATGCCGCCTACAAGCCTCTCAGGGACGAATACATAAAGGCCATGGAGGCCAAGGGTCTGCCGGGCAAGGCATTTGTCGAGGAAATCGAACAGCTCATCGAGAAATATCGTTAAAAGTTTTTCTACCGGTTGAAATGCCGTTCATGAAAAAAGGAGAGGGTGGAGATATAAGTTGAAACAGCTTCTGGATGGTTTAGAGGGCGGGCTTGAAAAGCTTTCGATATGGCTTAACCGGGGCGCCGCCGGCGCCCTGATAGCCATGATGTTCCTGGTAAACGCAAATGTATTCCTTAGGCCTTTCGGAAGGCCGATCTGGGGTACCTTTGAAATCGTGGGCTTTCTCGGTACGATCGTGATTTCATTTTCCCTGATCCAGACAACCTTTTCCAGGGGCCACATGGCGGTTGAAATAGTCATATCACGCCTGCCTCTGAACGTACGTTTGGCCCTTGGTTTGATAAACCGTCTTATATGCCTGACCATACTGGCCCTGGTGGCCCGGCAGAGCGCCATATACGGGATAAAAGTGGTGCTGAGCGGGCAGGTATCCGCCACACTGAAGATGCCCATTTATCCGTTTCTGTATGGAATTGCATTCGCCTTCGGCCTGTCGGCCGTTATCGTTCTTGTGGATATCCTCAAGGCACCGTTGCGGGTGGAAACAAGATGAGCGAAATCACGGTTGGTATTATCGGTATCATCGCCCTGCTCTTCATGATCCTTTCCGGCACACCCATCGGTTTTTCCCTTATCATGGTCGGTTTGCTGGGATTCGGGTATATAGTGTCTCCTGCGGCGGCGCTCAGCCTGCTCGCAAAGGAGATATTTCTCACCCTCAGTTCCTATTCGCTGGCCGTGCTGCCTCTTTTCTTCCTCATGGGACAGATTGCGTTTCAGGCAGGCATGAGCAGACGACTTTTTTCCACTGCATATACCTGGCTGGGACAATTGCCATGCGGCCTTGCCATGGCCACTATCGGCGGGTGCGCCGGATTTTCGGCTATTTCCGGGTCCAGTTCGGCTACGGCAGCCACCATGGCCACGGTCGCCCTGCCTGAGATGAGAAAACATAATTACGACCTTTCGCTTGCCACCGGAGCCATCGCTGCAGGGGGAACTCTGGGCATCCTCATCCCGCCCAGCGTGGTCCTGATTATATACGGGATCCAGACAGAACAATCCATCGGAAAGCTTTTCGTGGCCGGCATCCTGCCGGGGATTCTGCTGACCCTCCTGTTTGTACTTACCATCTTTGTCCTGTCACGATTTAACCCCGATCTCGGTCCTAAGGGGCCTAAAACGACTTTCAGGGAGAAGCTGCGCTCTCTGCCCGGGGCCCTGGAGGCCTTTATCCTCTTTGCCCTGATCATGTGGGGGCTTATGGACGGCTGGTTCACGCCCACGGAAGCGGGCGGGGTAGGCGCCTTAGGCACCCTTTTGATCGGACTGCTCAGGCGGCAGATAGGCTGGAAGGCCTTTTCCGCGGCCGCTATGGAGACCACCAAGGTGGTTGCCATGCTCTTCCTGATACTGGCAGGCGCCATGGTATTCGGTAAATTTCTAGCAGTAAGCAGAATCCCTACGGAACTGGCTCAGTGGGTGGTGTCCCTGCCCGTGCCGCGAGTTGTAATCCTCGCGCTTGTTCTGGCTATTTACGCCCTGGGCGGGTGCATTATGGACGCGCTTTCGTTTCTCCTTGTGACTATCTCGGTGTTTTTCCCGATGATCATGAAGCTGGGTTACGATCCTGTGTGGTTCGGGGTAATCATCGTAATTCTTCTGGAGATGGGGGCAATTACCCCTCCGGTGGGCATCAATGCCTACGTGATAAAGGGCGTAGCCAGCGATGTGGAACTTGAAGTAGTGTTCAAAGGGATACTGCCATTCTTCATCACCATGGGGATCTGTATCGTCATCCTCATTATCTTTCCGCAGATCGCCCTGTTCCTCCCAGGCCTCAGGTAACAGAACGTGGGCATGAAATGGGAACCCTGAATGTTTTAATAATGTGATGTTATTTTTTGAGAATACTGGTAAGATAAGGCATTCAGGTAAAAAGTGAGTCAAAAATGTGATTTTCCCCTGTTGTGTCTCTAAACAGCCGGCAGTCAAAACAGACCCTCATTTTGTCCCCGATAGGCAAAAATTCCTCTTGCCCAATATAAGTTTATTCGGCAATAAATCAGGCGGCTCACATCAGTCGGGTCTGTTGCCTTTTGCATGGCTGAAGTTCATGTCGAAAAAAGGGAAAATGATGAACATGATTGAAAACGGCAATCCCGGTATGGGTCCAGAGAAATCGGAAGCCGATATCCTGATTGCTTCGCAAGAAAAATTCGTTCACGCCGTGTACTCTTCAGTGGATGAAGCGGCTGCATGCGGACTGGATCGTCTGCGAAGGGAAGACGGCATCATTTCGACCTGCAAGCTGGGTTGTTGTTACTGTTGCCGGTATCATATCCTTACCAACATCGCAGAGGCCCACACCCTGGGGCAGTATGTCAGGCGGGAAATGTCAGAAGAGCAGATAAACGGACTCAGGGTGCGTACGCAGAAATGGCATGAATGGGACAGATCCAGGCCGGGCAGATATCCGTCGGCCGATAAAAACGAGGAGCCCGATCTATCCAACTATGAGCATCCCTGCCCTCTGCTGGTGAACGGCGCATGCAGCGCCTATCCCGTGAGGCCGGTCGTGTGTCGAACGCATTTTGTCTGTTCGCATCCGCTATCCTGCGCGGCAGTAAATGATCCGGAATCTGCAGAAGACGCTCCGGTGGTGCTTACATCCATTGTGACGGAGGCAAGTCGGTTTTCAATGGCAATAAGGGATCATATCGAAAACGCAGGTTTGGATTTTTCTCGGTCATTAATGCTTCTTCCTCAATGGCTGGCGGTTGAAATGGGTTGGGATTTTGCCATATCGCCGTGATTTTCCGCATATATCAGGCCGTAATTCAATCCTCCGCAACCGAACACTCAACCGGGGCGGCCGGGTTAAAAAACCGGCAATTAGTCAAATTTTCCTGCCCACTATCAGGAGGCGGGCGCTCATACCTATCATTTCCGGGTCTTCTGCAAACCGGTGGAAAATATCCCTTACTGTTTCATAGGTCTTATCCTCTTCAAGAGCACTCGTCTGATCCCTTTTAGGAGGAAAGGACAGAAAGGGGCATACGGCCGCCACATGCAGGACCTCCAGGCCGCAAGAGGTGAAAAGTTCACGTACCTCCTCGGGAGAAAAACTCTTGTGAGAAAAACCACTCTTTGTCCGGCTTGTTCCGCGATTCAGCAGTTCCGCGGCTCCTGACCAGTCGTTTTCCCGCGCAAGGTCAAGGGCTCTGCGGTACCGGTTTGACACATCGCAGATCACATAACCTCCCGGCCTGACCACCCTGTGCATTTCCTTCACCGCTTTGCACTGATCGTCGCACAGACCAACGGGTTCCCCCAGGGCCAGTGCCATGTCAAAGGCCTCATCCTCCAATGCGTGCATGTCGCATATGTCAAGCACATGGCAGGCATTCACACTGTCCGACACCCCCCGCCTGTCGACTTCCTCGGAGGCGACGCGTATCATCTCCGGGGAAAAATCGGAAAGTACGATCCGATGTCCAAGGGGGGCCAGACGGTACACCCAGCGCCCTGTGCCGCATCCGGCCTCCAGAATGCGGCCCGGGCCGGCAGGAAGGAAAGGTTCGATAAATCTCCAGCAGCCGTCTTCATAGAGGGTGTTACTTCGTTTAATTTCCCTTTGTTTCAATAATTTCACGCGGGATTCCGCACGGGAGTCCCAGATGTCACGAGCTGTTTTTTCGATCATTAATATCCTCCCTTATGATACAAGTATTGCCAGAGGCAGCAATATTTTTACTGACTGAAAATATCAAGAAAATAATGGATGGATTGAATGAATCCAGGATGGCGTGTAAAGATCTGAAGCGCAATCCTGCAATGATATCTACGACCTAAGGCGCTGATAGCTTTCGGGACCCATTGTGTGATACAAAAACAGTTGTATCGCCATTATGGGTATGCTGTCGCCTCTGCCCGCAGGCCAAGAGAAGTCAGCCTTTATCCGGTTTCTCGGGGGCGATATGAAAAAAGCAGTATACTTTAAAAAGAGAGGGAGGAAACAGTGATGTCAAGACGGCCTTGGAAGCCGGATAAAAAAGCGGTCTTACAGGTTTTATGGAATCTGTTTTTGTTGTCTTTCGGCAGCACCCTTTGCGCAGTCTGCATAAACGGGATACTCATACCTCAGCATTTCTTCGGTGCCGGGTTTACCGGCTTGGCACTGGTCATCCATTACCTTGTACCCTCCCTGCCGGTGGCGATGCTTTATTTTATCCTCAACATACCGGTATTCTGCCTGGGGTGGGTATATGTGGGCCGGCGTTTCTTTTTCTACAGCATTGCCGGGATGTCTATCTTCACATGTGCCATGCTGTTTATCCATTTTGGCGTGCCTGTGCATGACAAGATCCTGAGTGCCATACTGGGGGGCATCATAACCGGGGTCGGAGCAGGGGTTATCCTGAAATCCCTTGGCTCCTCCGGTGGCCTGGATATCCTATCTGTTATGCTTTTGAAACTTTTCTCAATCCGTATCGGCACCACCATTCTGGCCTTTAACAGCATCGTGCTGGCTGCCGGGGCCATACTCTTTTCCCTGGAAGGAGCGCTCTATACCCTGATATTCATTTATGTCAGTTCCTATATGATCAACCTCGTGGTCAGCGGGCTGAGCAAGAGAAAGGCGGCGTTTATCATCTCTAGCCAGTGGCGGAGAATATCCGATGAGATTATTGCCAAGATAGGGCGAACGGTCACTATCATCGGCGGCCGCGGGGGATATACAGGCAGCGAGAGGCAACTCCTTTACGTGGTCATTTCCTTTAGTGAACTTTCGCGGCTTAAACAGTTGATCCGCGGTGTCGATCCGGATGTATTCATGGTGGTTTCCGACACCCTGGAGGTAATGGGCCAGCGCATAGGCAATCAGCCGCACTGGTAGCGGCTTAAGCGGCGCTAAATGAACACCGTGAGGACCTGTCGGTTTTTTAGTTCAGGCCGAGATAAGTATATGATATGGAGGAAGTAATGGGGTAAAATGTTCCTTCAAGAAGGTGTCGTTACAAGATGGGTTTGTTTTTCCGGGGCTTGAGCATAATATATCAATGTGGAAAGACGGAAGCCGTTTCTATGGAAAATCGGGGAGGAATAATCCATGGGCATGGAAAAAGACTTTTATGAAAGGATCGTTGAAAAACTCCATGACGGGCTCTATTTCGTGGACCGTGAAAGGGTTATAACATACTGGAACAAGGCTGCTGAAAGGATTTCCGGGTTTAAGGCTGATGAGGTCGTGGGCAGTTCCTGCTCCGATAGCCTTCTCACCCACGTCGACAGTGAGGGTAACAACCTTTGTGCAGGGCTCTGTCCTCTTGCAGCAAGCATTGCCGATGGAAAGCCGCGTGAAGCTGAAATATACATGCACCACAAGGATGGCCACAGGATACCGGTTTCCGTTCGTGTAAGCACCCTGACAGATAAAGAGGGCAATGTAATCGGCGGGATAGAGCTGTTTACGGATATCAGCAGTCAGGAAATCAATAATTTCAGGGTAAAGGAACTTGAAAAGCTTGCCCTTATCGACAATCTTACTCAACTGGCAAACAGAAACTATATCGACAAAGAAATCCATAGCAGGTTTGAAGAAAAAAAACGTTTTAATGTGCCGTTCGGTGTCTTGTTTATTGATATTGACCATTTCAAGAAGTTTAATGACACATATGGCCATGACGTGGGTGACGAAGTACTGAGATTTGTCGCAAAGACCTTTGCGGCCAACGCAAGGCCGTTTGACCTTTACGGGCGCTGGGGGGGTGAAGAATTTATCGGTGTTATTCCTAATATAAACGGCAAAGACCTTGAAATACTGGGTAACAGGCTTTGCCTGCTGATAGAAAATTCATACATAATTCATGAGAAGAAAAGACTGTCTGTGACAATTTCAATCGGAGCCACACTCGCAGAAGAAACCGACACTATAAAAGGGCTTATAAAAAGAGCCGATACCCTTTTGTACAGAAGCAAGGCTGAAGGGAGGAACCGTTTGACAATCGGTTGAAAATGTCTCGCGGCCAACCAAGCAGCTTGCTGAGGGGAGCTTTAATGCCCTGATCCGGTAATGCGCGTTGTACAAGTCATAGCCTCAATCCTAGCTCCTCGCTTGCATCCAACATCCTGCCTGTGCCCGGAAGTCGAAATCATGGTTGATTGCGCCTCAATTAAGTGGCGGATTCGGGATTTGCATGAAGGGTTGTATTGAGACTATAAAGTCGTTATCATGTATGGATCATCCCCCGATTAGAAGGCGTTAAACAGGGCTGAAAAGAGATCTTTTTCGCAAACCAGTTATGTATTAAAAAAAGGAACGGATATGTATGAGATTACCAGAAGGAGTCTGCTTAAGTTTATTGCTACCCTGCCGGTTCCGCTATGTTTCAGTAGGCTGGTAAGCGCTGAAGAACCTAAAAATTACCCTCAAGGTTTTGCTGATACCATTTCCACCCTTAAGGCGGCAAATGAATCGGAGATGAATTCATACGAACACTACAGGGGGTATTGTGAAAGGGCTGTCAGGGATAATTACAAGGGGATTGCCTATCTTTTTTCAGCATTTGCTGCCTCGGAGTATATCCACGCGGAAAATTACAGGAAGGTATTGTCAGTGCTGGGGGTCGAATTCACTTCATCTGAGATATGCACGAAAGTAGATGATACAAAGAATAATCTGAGAATAGCCTCCAAAAAAGAATTAACAAAAATAAAGGAGATTTATCCTGATTTTTTGAATAAATTAAAGGAAGAGGCGCATGCCCAGGCGGTTGAGAGCTGTATGTGGTCCTGGAAATCCCACAAACAGCACCGGGAGATGATAGAGCAGATTTACAGATATTCAGGGCTGTTTTTCCCGAAGGTTGCCAAGAAGATCGAATCCACGGAACTTGACTTTCATGTCTGCAGAAACTGCGGATCCACCCTGTGCAAGAAACCGGAGCTGCCCTGCGAGATATGCAACCATCCCGTATCCAATTACACAAAAATACAAAAGCCTGTATGAATTTTCGGGCGCAGCCCCAAAGGAACACCACCCCGTGAGTTGAACCAAACCCCGGTTATTTAAAAGGATCAGCATATGAATACAAGGAGAATTGCAGAGTCTGTTATCCTTGGTGCATTTTTATGCACCGGTCGGTAACCCTCGGCTTCCTGCTTTTCAGCAGTGCCGTTAAGATAAAGGGACTTGATCGAACCGTGACGGTGAAGGGACTGTCTGAACGGGAGGTGCCCGCAAATATCGCCATCTGGCCGATTAAATTCAGTGAAGCCGGTAACGACCTTTCCAACTTGTATTCGGTGATTCAAAAAAAAGGTGACATCATAGTCGGATTTCTAAAGAAAAATGGCTTCACCGATGATGATATCTCCATAACCGCGATAGCCATCATTGACCGCCAGGCGCAGGGTTATGGCGCCTCGGACAGGATAAAATTCAGATATTCAGCCAACTCAACAATCTCGGTCTATTCCGGCAAGGTCGATACCGTTCGGGACGCAATGAAGAAACTCGTTGAAATAGGCAAGAAAGGGATCGCCATTTCAGGGCAGGATTATCAAACAAGGACCCAATTTTTATTTACGAACTTGAACAGGATAAAGCCTGACATGATAGAGGAGGCCACCAAAAATGCAAGAGAGGTTGCCCTGAAATTTGCAAGGGATTCAAACAGTAAACTCGGCAAGATCAAAAGAGCAAGACAAGGTCAGTTTTCGATCCATGACAGAGACAGCAATACCCCTCACATCAAGAAGGTAAGGGTCGTGTCCACTCTGGAGTACTACCTGTCGGACTGAGCGGATTTATAATTGCGGAAGTCTCCTCACTACTTTATCTTCCTACTGTGGGAGTTATTATGATCGGTGTTTTTGATTCCGGATACGGCGGATTGACGGTCCTAAAGGCGTTTCTAAAGGAAATGCCGGGATACGACTACCTCTACCTGGGCGACAGTGCGCGTGCGCCTTACGGCAACAAGTCCCTCAAGATGGTTTACGAATATACCCTACGGGCCGTGGAGTTTCTTTTTGGTCAGGGCGCTGAGCTTGTCATACTTGCCTGTAACACCGCATCGGCCAAGGCCCTGAGGAAGATCCAGCAGGAGTGGCTGCCCCTGCATTATCCCGAGCGGCGCGTTCTTGGAGTCGTCATCCCCCTTGCTGAGGCTGCGGCAAAGTCCTCACGGTGGGGCCGGATCGGGGTCATGGGTACCCGTGCCACCATCGAATCCGGGGTCTATGAACAGGAACTGCGCAAGCTGAACCCTCAACTGAAGGTATTCGGGCAGGCCTGCCCCCTCCTGGTCCCCCTGGTGGAGGAGGGGTGGGCGGGAAAGCCTGAGACCAACATGATCCTTAAGAAATACCTGAGAACTCTTAAAAGTAAGACTGTGGACACCCTGATCCTCGGCTGCACCCACTACCCCTTTCTGGAAAGGGACATCAAGAGGCTTTCGGGAAGGAACTGCCGGGTACTGGATGCCCCGGCCATAGTGGCGGACAGACTGGGTGATTACCTCATGCGCCACCCGGAGATGGAAACGAGGTTGTCCAGGGCCGGGGGCAGGAACTTTTTCACCACCGATGACCCTAAAAGATTCAAAAGCTTCGGTGAGGAATTCCTGGGCCGAAGTATGAGCGATGTCTTGTTTGTTCCTCTTTGAGCGCGGAAGACGGCATGTACCTCTATCAGCTCTAAAATGCAGGGATGTATGATTTGAAAACATTGAAAACCAGAAGACTCGTTTTAAGGCAAATCTCAGAGACTGATCATGGTTTTATGAGATATTATTTGTCTGATCCTGAAAGGACAAGATTTCTTCCCCTGGAGAGACCATATCCTGAAGCCAGGATCTATGAATGGCTCAGAGATAGACTCTTACACTGGGAAAGACATAACTTCGGGACGTTCATGGTACAGGAAAAGGGCTCGGAAGAAAATATCGGTTACTGCGGATTGGAATATGTGAAAAAATTCGCTTTTATTGATGTACTGTATGGTCTGGTTCAGGACCGGTGGGGCAAAGGGTATGCATTTGAAGCTGCGTCTTTTTGCGTCAGATACGGGTTTGAGGCCCTGAAACTGGAAACCATCTACGGGGCCGCAATTCCAGAAAATACGGCATCTATCCATATCCTGAAAAAGATCGGTATGAAACCGGACAGCAGATTCGATTGTTATGGAGATATGGTTGAGTCATATTCGATCAAGAGAGATCTGATCAAGCCATAAGTCAACAGTGCCGGCGCAGATTGCTTCAGGCGGAGGTTGACGGCGAAGTTCCAAAAGAGGAAAGAGAAAAGTATGGCGGAGAAAAATCGGGTATGGTTTCCGGCAAAAAAATATGGTTTCGGATGGGGGCTTCCGGTTACATGGCAGGGGTGGTCCGTACTGATCGTATATATCCTGCTGGTTTTAGCCGGCAGCTGCTTTTTGATAAATTCCATAGTGAGCATGACAGGCTTCTTCTTTTTTCTGATGGCCTTAACATCCCTGTTGATTTATATATGCTGGAAAAAGGGTGAAAAACCGGCATGGCGATGGGGCGATAGAAAACAAGGTCTTCCATCAGAAGGTCCTCAAAAATCAAGTACATGAGACAATGACGAACAACCTGAAATATCTTCTGGGACCGATGCGCATTCCTTTTCTGGTGATAACCCCCGCATCCGTCCTGCTGGGGTTGGGGACAGCCGTGTGGACGGCAGGTCATGTAAGTATTTACTACTTTATCCTGGCTCTGTTAGGGGCTGTCAGCGCTCACATAAGCGTTAACGCCTTTAACGAATATTTTGATTTCAAAAGCGGGCTCGACCTAAAGACCTCCCGAACCCCTTTCAGCGGAGGTAGCGGAACCCTGCCTGAAAGGCCTGCCATGGCTTGTTGCGTCCTTTACACCGCGGTCATAACCTTTGCCGTAACCGTTTTTATGGGGCTGTTTTTTATCTATGTCAGAGGCTTATGGCTTCTGCCTGTAGGCGTCCTGGGGCTTTTGACGATATTTGCATATACTCCATGGCTTTCAGGAAGCCCCTTGCTCTGCCTGGTGGCTCCTGGAGTGGGTTTCGGGCCGCTCATGGTAATGGGCACACATTTTGTTCTCACGGGTGAGTATTCGCTGCCTGCGTTTATCGCGTCACTTGTACCCTTTTTTTTGATCAGCGATCTGCTCCTTTTGAATCAGTTCCCTGATATTGAAGCCGACCGAAATGTGGGGCGAAGAAATTTTCCGATCGTCGTGGGCAGACGAAACAGCGGTTTTATTTACGGCGTATTCCTGTTGATGGCCTATCTGTCTATAATATTTGGCGCCTGTTTCGGATTTTTACCTGAAATTACACTTATCGGCCTGTTAACCGTTATTATGGCAGTGCCCGCCTTTGTGGGAGGGATAAGGTACCGGGAGAATATAGAGAAACTTATACCTTATATGGGGCTGAACGTTATTATCTGCGTCGTGACCCCGGTGCTGGTTGCCGCAGGGTTGTTAGTCGCATAAGCAAAGGCACTATTTGAGACGGGAGATAAAAATCACCGGAAGTGAGATTCCCTATGAGAAAATCAGATGCCAGGAAGGCAGCGGAAAAGATATTCGAATGCCTGGATGTCCGGGTTGACGGAGACAGGCCGTGGGATATCAGGGTGCTAAACCCCGGTTTTTATGACAGGATTCTGTCAGGCGCCTCACTTGCCCTGGGAGAAAGTTACATGGACGGGTGGTGGAAATGTGAGGCACTTGATCAACTTTTTGACAGGATAATGAGCGCGAGGCTTGACAAGACGGTGCGAAACGATAAGTGTCTCCTGTGGGCGGTCCTAAAGGCGAAGATCTCAAATGCCCAGAGCAGGTCAAAGGCATATATGATCGGAAAGCGGCATTATGACATCGGTAACCCTCTTTTTTCCGTTATGCTGGATAGGAGGATGAACTATTCATGCGGTTACTGGGATAAGGCCGGGACCCTGGACGAGGCCCAGGAGGCCAAGATGGACATGATCTGCCGCAAGATGATGCTTAAACCGGGCATGAGCGTCCTTGATATCGGGTGCGGGTGGGGAGGCCTTGCCGGGTGGGCCGCTGAAAAATATGATGTCAGGGTGCTTGGAATAACGGTGTCCAAAGAGCAGGTGAAATTTGCCAGGCAATACTGCCGCGGCCTTGACGTCCGAATCGAATTCATGGATTATCGGGATATAAAGGAACAATTCGACCGTGTCGTCTCAGTCGGCATGATCGAACATGTGGGTTACAGGAACTACGGGACCTACATGGAGGTAGTCAGCAACTGTTTGAAAGAAGACGGGCTTTTTCTGTTGCATACGATCGCGGGAAACAGCTCCGTCAGGTCGACGGATCCGTGGATTGAAAAGTATATCTTCCCTAATTCAATGCTTCCTTCGGCAAGGCAGATCTGCTCGGCGGCCGAGGGACAGCTTGTCATGGAAGATTGGCACAGCTTCGGTCAATACTATGACCCCACCCTGATGGCGTGGCATAAGAATTTCATCGATAACTGGGACAAGATAGGTGATATGTATGATGAGAGATTCTACCGCATGTGGACCTATTATCTCCTTTCTTGCGCAGGAAGTTTCAGGGCAAGAAGAATTCAGTTGTGGCAGGTCGTTTTTTCAAAAAACGGGGTCAGAGGCGGCTATGAATACAAAGGGAAATATTGAAGCCAGGAGGTAACCTATGAAAAGGACTGTAACCATAATCTTATGTGTGATCACGGCTCTGTGCCTTATATCCTGCGCAGGACCAACTCAAAGGGAAAGGGGCGCAAAAACCGGGGTGCTTATCGGTGCCGCGGCAGGTGCTATCCTCGGCCAGGTAATCGGAAGCGATACCGAGGCCACTATCCTGGGCGCCGCTATAGGAGCCGCCGCCGGTGGCCTGGCCGGGCATCAGGTCGGCACTTATATGGACAGACAGGAACAGGAGCTGAAATCGGTAGCAGCTACCAGCGAGGCGGCGAGCGTTCAAAGAAACCGCGACGTGCTGACCGCCACTTTCAAATCGGAGGTGTTCTTTGATTTTGATTCCTCCACCCTGAAACCGGGAGGCTACAGTGAGATCGCCAGGGTCGCCGGGGTGCTGAAGAGATATCCTCAAACCTCAATTCGTGTTGAAGGGCACACCGATTCAAAGGGAACCGAGTCGTACAATCAGACCCTGTCCGAGAAAAGGGCTGAAGCGGTCAGAAACGCCCTGGTCAAGGAGGGGGTGGACGCAGGCAGGATAATCGCAATCGGTTTCGGAGAGACTCAGCCCATCTCCAGCAATGATTCAACTAACAGGAGAGTCAACATAGTGATAATTCCTGCAGTAGGCTGAACATCCGGCCTTCAAGATCAAGGAGGGAATAATGAAAGGCATAAAAATCTTGGTTATTGTATCCGCCGTCTGCCTTAGCTTTTCGCTCGCGTTCGGGGACTGTTTAAGGGGCGATTGCAGGAATGGACGGGGTACTTTCGAGTACCCGAACGGTGACAGATATACGGGTTGTTTCGTAAACGGGAAAATGGAGGGCAGGGGGACCCTCCAGTCCGCTGACGGTTCAAAATATGTGGGTGAGTTCAGAAACAATATGTTGAACGGACAGGGTATCCTGATCAGGGCGAACGGCGTCAAGTATGTAGGGCAGTTCAAAAACAACAGGATACATGGAAAGGGCACATTGACCGGGCCCGGTGGAAAGAAAATGGTCGGGAACTTTAATGCCGGAGAGTTTGTGGGGAAATAGGCCGAAGGCGAGGCATGCATTCCAACCCCTTGAGTACGGGATAAGTGCCGGCTACTAAACAATGTGAATGGAATTCATGGCAGGGTATACTCCGAAGCTGTTCCTGTGGTCCGGGAATCCCTGATGCCGGACTTAAGCGATGCCAAAGTTTTTTGATGCGGTATGATAGGCGAAATGATCCGGTCTGTTATCGAAAAGCTGAAATAGATACCTCCTGGCAAACCTCTGCTTTCGGCTCATGTGCCGCCTGTCAAACGGGCGGCAAAAGGGCATAAAACAGAGGTGGCCCCTTTTTGTCAGGAAAGATCCTCCCATCAATAATAAGCTGTAATACCTTTTAAAATCATAAAGAAGCCGCCTGTTACCCTGTCTTTTTAAGAGGCCTTTTTGCCGGGCCTGCACCTCTTTATTAAGCACCCTGAACAAACCCTTTCATAATCCTGAAAGTTCTCCCTTGACAAGACCATATTACTTAACCTATGGTTAATATTTAGTAGAATCTAAGAACCCCTTTTATGACAAGGCCCATCTTTCAATAATTTACAAGACAAGGAAATCTTTCGATGAATCTGGGCTCATTGATGCGCAGATATAGGAAGGCCGGAAAACTTACCCTCAAGGCGGTGGCTGAGAAGGCGGGCATATCTGAAGGATTTCTCAGTCAGGTCGAAAACAGCGTAAGTTCGCCGTCCGTAGATACCCTTATAGGCATCTGCAATGCAATCGGTTTGAGTGCAGGGGATCTGCTCAACCATGTCGACAGGGAGGAGAGACTCGTAGTAATACAGAAGTCGGATTGGCTGCATGCCGAACTGCCCAAATCCGGATTCGTGACCCGGAGATTTCTTTCCCCCGAGAACAGGAGTGTTATTGACAGTGCCGTGCTTGTACTTGAACCGGGAAAATCGATTCCGGTAAGAAAGGAGGTAAGAAACGGCCAGGAGGTCCTTTCCGTTTTAGAGGGTTCGCTGGAACTGGTTCAGGGAGAATCAAGGACGGAACTCTTAAAGGGAGACTCGGTTCATTTCTGGTCATATCCTGAAAAACAGAGCATTACCAACAGGGGCAAAGGACTTGCCGTCGCACTCTGGGTCGGGACCCTCTGAGTGCAATTGTCCTTTCGAGTAACGCAAAGGAAACCAAAAGAAAGGAGCGTGCCTTATGATCACATTCAGTGAGAGACAATTAAGAACCCCAAAGCTATTACGACCCGTTTATCTGGTAACAGCAGGCCAGTCCAAGTTTGACCGGGCGATTCCTGAAAAAAGGACTGAGGAGCTCTGTGTCGATGCCTTAACCATGGCCGCGAGATTGATCGACAAGACACCGGCCGAGCTTAAAAGCTATATCCATACGGCCTATTACGGCCATTTCGCGGACCATTTCGGTGACCAACTCCTTGGTGAAGCGGTCATCCATGACCGCCTAGGACTTGATCCCCTGGGGAACATAGGCGTAAAAACGGGCGGCGCTACAGGCGGCTCCACCCTGTGGGAGGCGGTCAAGGCGGTTGCCTCAGGCTACTCTGATTGCGCCCTTGCCATTGGATGGGAAAGGATGGATGAGGTGCCGACCGATGAAGGTAATCACCTGATTTCATGTGCTGCCGACAAGGATTGGGAAACTCCGCTCGGTCATATATATACAGGCTATTACGCCGTCATGGCCCAGAAGTACTGGCAGGTCTTCGGCAAGGAGGAGGAATCCTTCCGCCGGACCCTGGCCGAGATTTCCGTGAAACACCACGGCTATGCGCGTCACAATCCCTTTGCTCAGGCTCCGATGAAAATAACCGTGGAAGATGTCCTCAACTCTCCGGTTGTGGCCTATCCTCTTCGCGCCCTGGACTGCTGCCTGATGAGCGTGGGATCGGCCTGTGCAATAGTATGCGATGAGCAGACCGCCATGGAACTGACCAGGAACACCAAAAACAAACCTCTGAGGATATGGGTCGCGGCTGGTTCTCACACACTCAGACCCGCGTGCAGGCGTGATATGGAAATACCGCTTCTCCCGAATGAGACTGCCGACCAGTACAAGGATCTGGGTGAACGTTTTCCCGGCGGAGACCGTTATCCCGGATTTACAGGCTTTCTGGGGGCCAGGATGAGCGCCTATTACGGTTATCGCATGGCCGGTATAGTGGATCCGACGGAGGATCTGGATGTAATTGAACTCCATGACGCATTTACCATCAGCGATGTCCAGACATACGAAGATATAGGGCTGAGGCCTTACGGATACGGCCGCGACTATGTGGAATCCGGAGATTGTTATCATACGAATCCGCACACCGGGAAACCGGGAAAACTGCCTTCTAATCTGTCCGGCGGGCTGATCGGGTGCATGCACGCGGTCGGGGCGACCGGTATCATGCAGACATTCGAAATCGCCTCCCATATATGGAACAGATGGGCCGAACTGCACGGTGATCCAGGCACCTGGAAGGAATTCAATCGTGAAAAACCGGATGACTGGACCGATCTTCAGGTCAAGGACGCCAGAAGGGCGCTTGCAATAAGTCACGCCGGGGTGGGTTCCCATGTAACGGCAACCATTTTAATGGATCCGGACCACCTCTTAGACAAAGAATCCTGAGAGAGGAGGAGATATTATGAGTATTTTTGGAACCGTGCGGGTTAATAAGGGCCAGTATAAGATCAAGGGAGACTTCCATCATATCACCCCCAATATGCCTATCAGGAATGAAGAGGAGGGATGGCGGCTCATGGGAGTGACAAACCCCAGAGAAATGATCTATATCCATACCTACGGGGGGGAGGCGGTATTTTTTGAAAATCTCGGAAAGGGAAAGATTTATGGGACCAGGTGTGACAATCCTGACTGTGAATTCAAGGGTACCGTCTATCTTCCATTCCGCATTCACTGTCCTGACTGCCTGTTCAGAAACACGGTGGTGGATCTCACCGATGTGTGCAAAAAGACCGCGGCCATCCACACCTTCATGGTGTGTGAGCGTTCAGGCGCGTTTAACACCCTGGACAAACCGATCAAGTTCATAAATGTCGAGTTCGAAGGGGTTTCGACCATTCTGATGAGTTATCTGTCCATCGGGGATCCCAAGATCGGAATGAGGGTGGTCCCGGTCTTCAGGACCGTAAATCCCACCTACACCATTACGGATCTGTCATGGGTTCCGGAAGGAACAGACGCGGGGATGCTTCCCGAAGGCTTTACATTCGGATAGGTTGCAGGAGAAAAAGGGGTGCAAAAGCACCCCTTTTTTAGGCGCCTTTTGCCTTTTGCGCCCTGTTTTCAATGATGTCTTCCGCCTTTATCGGCAGTCTCATGCACCGGTAGCCCGTGGCGTCATGGACCGCCTCGGCGATCGCAGGCGCGGTTGGAGAGACCAGGCCTTCTCCCGCTTCCTTTGCGCCGAAAGGGCCTTCCGGCTCAAAGGTTTCTATTGTTACCGATTCACCCGGAGGCATATCCAGGGCCGTGGGCATCTTGTAGTCGAGGAAGTTCGTGTTGAGGGTCTTTCCATCCTCCATTAACAGTTCTTCAGAAAGCGCGTAGCCGAGCCCCATGTGAATGGAACCCTCGAGCTGTCCTTCCACGGACACGGAGTTTATCACCGTTCCGCAATCGTGGGCCGTCCACATCCTTTTGACATCTACAATACCTGTGTCTTGATCAACGTCCACCTCGGCAACCTGGGCACCGAAACTGAAGGCAGGGGTGACAAGTCCCTTTCCCCTTGGTGTGTAGTACCCCCTGGCAACGAGCGGTTCCCCCCTGTTGGCCTTTTGTATGAGGCCCACGGCATCTCCGAAGCCCATTCCCTTCTCCGGTTTCCCCTTTGCAAATATCCTTCCTCCATAGCACTCCATGTCATAGATCACATTCAGATCAAATGTGGCGGAAATCGGGATGAACAGGCTTTCCTTGATTTTACGGGCAGCGTCAAGTACCGCATTTCCTGCCATGAGCGTGACCCGGCTTCCCCAGGACCCGAGGTCCGCCTGAGGGGTAACCGCCGTATCCGCGGAGGTGATTCTGATATCCTCCATCCTTATGCCAAGCTCTTCGGCAAGGATCTGTTTTAAAACGGTATCCGATCCCTGACCTATGTCCGAAGCCATGGTCAGAAGGTGCACGGTACCGTCCGAGAATGCCCTTATTTCCGCAGCCGAAAAGGGATATTTCGTGTCAAACCAGTTAAACACCCCTCCTGAGATAAAACTGTAGCAGCCGACTCCGATGCCGCTTCCCTTATTGAGCTTTTTCCTCTTTGACTTCCAATCGCTCATCTCCGCGACCTTCTTGAGCGATTCGATGAATCCGCAGCTTGATATAGTGGCTACATCGGGGATTTCATAACCGGTTGTCATGGCATTTTTGAGCCTTATGTCGATAGGGTCGATCGCCAGTCCTTCAGCCGCCATATTCATTTGAGTCTCGGTTACAAACAACGATTGAGGTGCTCCGAAACCCCTCATCGCGCTTGCAGGAGGTTTGTTCGTGTAGATGTGGTCGCCCATGAATCTATAGCTGGGGAATTTGTAGAGCATTGCCCCGAAATAACCGCAGAGAAAGGTGGCTGTGGGTCCCATGGCGTTGTAGGCACCACCGTCAAGCTGTATGCGCAGATCTTTGGCAAGAAGTGTCCCGTCCTTTCTCAATCCGATCTTTGAATGGATCTTCATGGGGTGCCTTCTTCTTCCGATTGCAAACTCCTCTTCCCTGGTGAGTGTGAATTTTACCGGCCGTCCTGTCTGCCTTGCCATGAAGGCTGCGCAGAATTCCCAGGAACGGAGTTCCATCTTGCCTCCAAAGCCCCCTCCCACGTTGGGTTTTATGACCCTTATATCATTTTCCCTCATCCCCATGGTTGATGCCAGGAGACACTGGACTATGTAAGGGGCTTGGGTGGAAGTCCAGAGGGTTATGCGGCCGTCGGAATCGCATTGTGCAAGGCTTGAGCATGGTTCGAGATAGGCCGGGCTGACCGGCTGCAGAGAGAAGGTGTCTTCACGGATGTAGTAAGAATCGGCAAAGCCCTTTTCAACATCTCCGTAGTTGATCTTTCTGGACAAACTGATATTGTTTTTGGAGCCTTCATGCAGAAGAGGGGCGCCCTTTTTTAAGGCCGATTCCAGATCAAAGACCGCGGGCAGCTCCTCGTAGTCTACCGTGATAAGCTGCAGGGCCTCCTCAGCCGTGTCCTTATCCACCGCAGCTACCGCTGCAACCTCATCTCCTATGAACCTCACCTTGTCAATCGCCAGGGGGTATTCATCCTGGGTGTGAGGGTAGAGCCGCCAGTTGCCATATCTGATCTTCGGAGTATCCTCACCCGTGATGACCGCCTTTACCCCGCTAAGGGACAGCGCCCTGCCTGTATCAATGCGGGCTATGCGGGCGTGGGCCACCGGGCTCCTAAGGATTTTTCCATAAAGCATTCCGGGAAGTTTGAGATCATCTGTGTATAAAGCGGCTCCAGTGGCCTTGGCCCTGGCATCGGTTCTGGGAACATCTTTTCCGATTAATGAGAATTCTTTCATGGCCTATCCCCTTTTGCCTCTGTTTTTTTAATCGCCCTTTGCTTTGCCCGCAAAAGGGCCCTCATGGTCAGCACCTTTACCATCTTCCGCCTGTATCCTGCTGTAGCCCTTATGTCCGAGATGGGACGGGCCTCTTTTGACGCCGTGATCGCGGCCTTTTCAATTTGAAAGGGTGTCAGGTTTTTCCCCAGTATGAAATTCTCAGCCTCCAAGGCATGAATCGGATTGGGTGCCACAGCGCCTAACACGATGCTTGCCCGCCTGCATACGAGTCCGTCCATGATCAGCATTACCGCGACTCCTACTGCGGAGATATCCACTTTTCCCCTTGCCGAGATATGCTGATAGTCTGTGCCGGAGCCGGGCGGAGGCGGCGGAATCAGTATCGATGACATTATCTCACCGTCCCTTAACTCGGTGAGGCCTGGGCCCTTGAAAAATTCCGCCAAAGGGACGATTCTTTCCCCCTTGGAACTTACCAGTGTAACCTCGGCATCCGCGGCCATTAGGGAGGGGGCATTGTCAGCGGAAGGGGAGCCGTTGCAAAGGTTGCCTGCTACCGTCCCCATGTTCCTTATCTGGACATTGGCGGTTTCATTGGCGGCATATGCCACAGCCGGATAATGCTTAAGAACGTCCGTATGGGATGCTACCTCCGCCAGCAGGGCTGAGGCCCCGATTGTGAGTCCGGTTTTTTCATCAAAACGGATGAGGCCAAGCCCTTTTATCTTCTTGAGGCCTATTATGATGGAAGGTTTGACAAGCCCCTGCTTGAGGCGCAACAGAAGGTCCGTGCCCCCTGCCATAACAAGGGCGTTTTTATCGAACTGTTCAAGGAGTCTGCATGCCTCCTCAACCGTGGCCGGTGCCTTATAGTCGAATCGGGGAAGTCTCATTACTGGAAATCCTTGTCAAAGATATTGTATGGTAATTAGATAAACACCTCTTTGCCGAAAGACAGGGGGCTGAGATCTAGCCGGAGTTTTTCATCTTGTCGGCAGCGGCTGAAATGGCCTCCACGATTTTGGAATAACCGGTGCATCTGCAAAGATTTCCGGAAAGTCCGGCCCTTATTTCATCCTCCGATGGTTCAGGGTTGCTGTTTAAAAGATATAATGCGGACAGCTCCATGCCGGGCGTGCAGAACCCGCATTGAATGGCGCCTTTTTCAATAAAGGCCCTTTGGATAGGATGCAGGTGCTCACCTGATGACGCGATTCCTTCCACAGTGGTTATTTCCACTCCATCCATCTCTATTGCAAGGGTAAGGCAGGAACTGATTATTTTCCCATCTGCAATGACCGAGCATGCACCGCAGTCTCCTGAACCGCAACCAAGCTTGGTACCGGTAAGGTTCAATTCCTCCCTGAGCACCTCATTGAGCGTACGGGAGGGGTCAACCGCGACAAAGTAGGTGTCTCCGTTTACTATCAGCCTTATCGTTGCTTTCATCTGATTTGTCTCCTGTGAGAATTTTCATGGAACAGAAGAGAAGAAAATCGGTTAAGCAAAAATACCGGGGATGTTCAATTCAAGCCCCCAGGGGAGGAGGTCAACAGGAGATATTGAGCCTGGGGACTTCATGAGTTTGGGGAGATTTCGCTCCGCTTATTTTTCCTTTTTGGGTTTTTTAAATGTCAGGAAGGGGCACAGCTTGCAGATGTCAAAGCCGGGATATGTCTCACCTGTCCTGGGGAAGGACACCCCTCCGTCACGGACGGTGCGCTCGAGCATCCAGTGGACTGTGGGTTCCATCTGATCATAGGGCATAATCCAGTTGATCTCGCCCTGTTCGGTTTTTCCCGCCGTATAGCTGCTGCTGCACATCTGGGTTACATTGAATTTCTCCGTAACAAAACACTGGACACAGCCGTGGCATATGGAGGAATTCATGGTCATAGTCATCTCAAAGGGATGGTTGTCGAAGGCGGCATCCCAGTCGTTTGCAAGATGATATGACTGGAGGGTATCGCACATGCCGTGGATCAGATCCGGTTTGAAGGGTGCCTTGTGAAGGGGTGCGGTGGCAAAGGCCAGCGGTTCCTTGGGAAGTCTCTTTTTGGTCTTTACGAATCTTTCCGCCTGATCCCAGTCCTTTGTGTATTTGAGATGGCTCTTTATCTCGCCGTCATCAATTTCCTTCCATTTCATGACGAATTTGGCATTGGAGCAACCTAGCTTATCGGCTGTGCCAAGGAGGATGTCCCCCCTCTGCCTGCTTGCCGCAACATAGGCGCAGAAGGTGACAGGGTGCAGGGACACCTTGTATTCGGTATTGTTCTTAAAGTCTTCAAGCTCTTTTTCGTCAAAAAAATACTTTACCGCGACAGGATAATATTTCATCTTGAGGATGTTTCTCAATGCAAAGACTATCCCTGCATCACTGATTTTTCCTCCGTTTTGTTGGGCGCTTTCAAGGACCTTTTTTGCAAGGGCCACGTCATCCAGGCACAGATCAAAGTCCATATCCCAATTGCTGCCCGTTTCAATCGCTTTTGCTTCTACCATGTTATCCCTCCTATTATAATATTCGTGGTGGATCGGACCCAGCTATGGTGTTCTTATATCTCCAATGATATAAGCTGGGGCAATAAAAAAACCAGAAATATCAGCTGGTTGATTTACGAATTGTAATTTTTTTGGTAATTGATATCTGATAAATAAATCTATAAGTATTCTTATGTCAAGTAAATTTTGCTGTCGTTGATTTAAAATAACCCATTCAAGGATTTGTTCGCCTTTGCCCGCGGGTGAACTCAATGAGGCATTCACCCGGCCGTTGCAGCCTGTACGCTCCGTCCCCTGGAATTTCCAGCGGCTTTTTTTTGTGAGACAATGTCTGCAGAAACCGGGAACCCGCTGAGCATTAGTGGGACTGGGCGTAGCGTAGCGGAGCAAAGAAAAAGCCCCTGTACCTGCGCCTGTACGATGATAAACAGGGCTGTTGGTGAATACCCGGGCCATAAAGCCCCGCCTGTTTTAAATTGACACCTGTGATTGCATTTTACTAATGTTTAAATAGGTAAGAAGGATATCCTTGCCCTTTTACGATTGAGAATTTTCCGCCCCTGTTTCAGATATTTTGAACCCCTACCCTGGTGATTCAAAATAGGAGGGAATATCAAGCTTATGTCATCAGTCGATAATTCCAGGACATCTTCAGATATCAATTTCTGCCGATCCAGTCTCCAGTTTCAGCCTGCCATAGAGCTTAAGGCTGGCGGCCTTAACGGAAGTATGAAGGATTTCGCTTCAGTCCTTGAGTTGATAATGGAAAATGTCTATTCAGGGATAATCCTATGCGACAGCGATTCCAGGATCCTCTACATGAACAGGTTTTATGGAGAGTTGCTAGGGACGGATAAAAACGAGGCGGTCGGAAGACACATAAAGAAATATTTTCCCTCCTCCAGGATACCGTCGGTTCTTGAAAGCGGTAAAATGGAAATCGGGCAGCGCTGCAGTCTGAGATCAAATGTGGCCTTGCTTGTCAACCGAATACCGATAAAGAGCGGGGACGAGACAGTGGGGGTCGTACTTCAGACCATCTTCAAGAACCATACCGAAATAAACGAGCTGATGGAGAGGCTTAATCTGCTGGAAAGAGAGTTGAAATATTACAAACGAGGCCTTGACAGCCTTCTTTCGGCAACGTACAGCTTCGAATCAATTTTAGGCAATACCAGGCTGCTTGTTGAGGCGAAAAAGATGGCTGCCAAGTATGCCAAGACAGATGCCTCAGTCCTTGTTCTAGGGGCAACCGGCAGCGGAAAGGAGCTTTTTGCTCATGCCATACATAAGGCAAGTTGGAGAAGAAACGGAAGCTTTGTCTGTGTAAACTGCGCCGCCATTCCAAGAGAACTCCTTGAATCGGAACTGTTCGGCTATGAAACCGGTGCCTTTACCGGTGCAAGACCGAAGGGCAAGGCGGGAAAGATAGAGCTTTCCCACGGGGGAACCCTGTTCCTTGATGAGATAGGGGACCTGCCTTTGAGCGCCCAGGCCAAATTGCTCAGGGTCCTTGAAACAAAAAAGATCGAAAAGCTGGGAGGCCTTAAGACCGTTAAGGTCGATTTCAGGCTGGTGGCTGCGACCAACAGGGATTTAAGGGAGATGATAAGCAGAAAAGAATTCAGGGACGATCTGTTCTACCGGTTGAACACCATGAGTGTCGTGATACCCTCTCTTTCCGAGAGACCTGATGATATCCCTGAATTGGTGGAGCATTTCCTCTCCTCCATTGAAAGACCTGGTATCAGGTTCAGTGAGGACGCCCTTAAGATCATGCAGGCATACCCATGGCCCGGTAATATAAGAGAGCTTAAAAACGTTGTCTTAAGGGCGGTGAGTCTGGCAGAGGGAAAGGTTATCGGGCCGGAGCACCTTCCCCCGGAACTAATCTGTTTTAAGGGAACATTTGAAAGACCCAGGTCTGAAAAAATAAAGCCTTTTTCAAGGGAAATGGACAGATATGAGAAGGAACTGCTTTCCCAGGCGATAAAATTTTCCGGGGGCAATATGGCCAGGACCGCCAGAGTCCTTGGACTGTCCCGTTCAACTCTTTACGAAAAATGTAAAAAACATAATCTGTGATGGATCGGCCAAATGTGGATTCTTAGAAAAGTTCCTTCTAATCTGGAAAAAATCGGATTGAGTGACCAAAGAAAGGTTTAAAATGTGTCCGAAATTCCGGAAACGGTCTTTGAGGATAATAAATTTGTTGTAATGAATAGAGACCAACTTTGAAAAGACGTTGGTTTTATTATAAAAAAGATGATCCTATATGCTTGGTTCCTTTATGAGGAAGTAGTAAAGCGCTCCAATGCGGACCCATTTTCATGTCGGAGAATTTGACTTTGTGTCAAGATACTTTACAATAAACAACATGGTTTTCTGACCCGGTTCCGAACATTTTTACAGGAAGCCTCTGAATCTGCCTTTTCTCTTTCCCTTGGTTTATATCGGTCATATCTCTATTTACCCCTTCTCTTCCTGAAATAAATTATTGCAATGGATAAAAAGGTGTCCGCAATATCGGACATGTAAGGCAGGCAGCACACCCGTCATGGGCCAAACTTGATAAACAAATATCGTAGATGTTTCCGGCTAATAATTTTTCAATTTTCTTTTTATAGTAATATTAAGCATATAGTGGCTTCCGCAGGCTTTATTTATTGCTGTTTAATTTTGTGGCATCTTTCTTGCTCTTTTTTAATCGGGATCTCGAAATTTGTAGACAGTAAGGTGTGGGAGTTCTGTTTGTCTAATAATATGAGGAGGATTATTAAATTATGGGCGTAGTACATGTTGAAAGAAAAAAATTTATCGTTCCACGTTGTACAGAAGCATGTCCCGCAGGCGTGGACGTGCCAAGGTACATCCGTGCTGTTAAAGACAAACGGTATGATGACGCAGTGGCTGTGCTGCGCGAAAAGCTCCCTCTCCCAACTGTTTGTGCCGATGCCTGTTTTGCTCCCTGCGAAGAGGTGTGTGCTTACAAACAGTTCGGAGACTCGATAGCTATTCGCGCGATAAAGAGGGCGGCTGTTGACAAAGGAGGGGACGGCTGGAAGAAAAATAAAAAGATTGCTGAAAAAACGGGGAAAAAAGTTGCTGTTGTCGGGTCCGGCCCGGCCGGTCTTACATCCGCATATTACCTTGCGACCAAGGGGCATGAAGTTACGATATTTGATTCGTTTCCCAAACCGGGTGGGGCCATGCGTTACGGTATCCCCAATTACAGGCTGCCTGAGGAAAGACTGGACAAGGATATCAACGACATATTCGAGCTCGGAGTGGCTTTCAAGGGAAACACTACAGTGGGTAAGGATGTCGGTATGGAGCAGCTCAAAAAGGAATATGACGCCACATTCCTGGCGAGCGGTGCCAGCGGCAGCATAAAAATACCTCTTGAGGGCTCCGACAAAAAAGGGGTCCTATGGGGATGGGATTTCCTCTCTGACATAGGGCTTGAAAAAGATATTTCCTTTGAGGGGGATGTGGTTGTAGTAGGCGGCGGTAACGTGGCCATCGACGTGGCTCTGACGGCAAAGAGGCTTGGTGCGAAAAACGTGTACCTGTTCTGTCTGGAGTCACGGGAAGAGATGCCCGCTCATGAGTGGGAAATAGCGCGTGCAGAAGAAGAAGGGGTTAGTATCAACAATTCATGGGCCCCCAAAAAGATACTGGGTGATGACGAAGTCACAGGCTTAGGTCTGATAAAATGCACATCCGTATTCGACAATGCATGTAACTTTAATCCGACCTACGATGAAGAGATCTCTGAAAAGGTGGATGCCGGGAATGTCATACTGGCTGTCGGTCAGGTTTCCGACCTGACATACCTGAAAGGGGAAAAACAGGTCGATACAAGCGGAAACAGGGTCAAGGCAAATGAGCAGGATCTCTCTACAGGTGAAAAGGGCGTGTTTGCCGGCGGCGATGTCGTTACAGGGCCGGATTCCATAATAAACGCCATAGCTCACGGCAGAAAGGCGGCCTCCGCCATCGACAGCTACCTTGGCGGTGATGGTGAAATTGCCGAAATCCTTGCCGCCCCGGAAGACAAGGTGATGCTCGAGGAATTCGTCCTGGATATAAGGCCCAGAAACGAGATGAAGCTTCTCAGACCATGGGAGCGTACTTCCGGTTTTGATCAGGTCGAATGTGGTTTTACAGATGAACAGATAGAAGCAGAGGCGGGCAGATGCCTCAATTGTGATGCCAGAAAATTCCAGGTTGTGCTCAACACCGAATACTGCAAGGAATGCGGTTACTGTTCCGAGGTCTGCGGAGTTGAGACCTTCGGCCCTGCCGACTTTTTTAACGCAAAAGGCTACAGGCCGAACGAGGTCAAGTCCTCAGACTGGTGTGTCGGGTGCTTTAAATGTTATTTCTCCTGCCCTGATTTCGCCATTGACGTTATCGATGTAACCGCATGAAACAGAGGAGGTTTCTGATATGAAAAGGTATCTTGAAACAGGAAATTTTGCAATAACCGAGGGGGCCATCATAGCAGGGTGCAGGTTCTTTTCAGGTTATCCTATTACGCCTGCAACGGAGCTTGCCGAGGCTATGAGTCTAAGGTTGCCCCAGGTGGGAGGCGTATATCTGCAGGCCGAGGATGAGTGCGCGGCCTGCCATATGTGCGTGGGGGCCTCACTGGGAGGTTACAAGGCCATGACCGCAACTTCAGGACCAGGCTATATCCTTTACGCGGACCCGCTCGGCTGGGCCTTAGGATGTGAGACACCTCTGGTCGTGCTTAATTCGGGGCGTGTCGGTCCTGTGAGCGGTATTACCGGAGCACCCGGCCAGGGTGAATTTTATCTTATGAGGTATCCCACGCAGGGCGGGAATTTCGAGACCATATGTCTTGCACCGAACAGCGCGCAGGAATGCATGAAGATGGTGGTTGAGGCATTTTATCTCTCAGAGAGATTCCGTATGCCGGTGATGGTGCTTGCCGACCAGCTTATAACAGACGGTTTCGAGGATATAAGTGTGCCTGAGACAGAAGATGAAATGAACGAGATGGGATTCAGGATCTGGCCCAGAAAGGTCTGTCAGGGGCCGGAATTCTATCCCTTTACCGATGAACTGGATATCCCGCCTGTCGTGTTGGGGCACAACACGGGAGCGATCTGCTCGGACTGGACTCCGACGGTAGAAGGATATGATATCGAGGAGGTGGATGCACACCACAAGCATGCCTACAGGCTCATCTACAAGGTCAGGAACAACAGGGACCTATTCAACCACCACTATGAGAAAAAATTTATGGATGATGATCCCGATCTGGTTGTTGTTTCTTACGGCAGTCCTTCAAGGGTTGTAAATACCTCCGTGGAAAAGGCCAGGTCGCAAGGACTCAAAGTGGGTTCGCTCCGTCTTATCAATATCTGGCCGTTCCCGGACGAGCTTTTTTCCAGGAAGGCCAAATATCTGTCCGTGGAGCTCAACTGGGACGGTGAGCTGGTGCGTGAGGTCCAGAGAGCGGCTCCCAAGGATTCGGAAATAAGATTCCTTGGTACCTGCGGGGATTTACCGACTACCCCTGATCTCATTGAGACATATGAAAAGATACTTAAAAACGAACCCCTTACACGCAAGGGCTGGGTATTGGAGGCATGGTAATGGAATATAGATCATCAGAGTTAATATCAAAATATCTGCGTACCAGAAAGATCCCCAGTACCGCCTGTTCCGGTTGTGGATTAGGTATGAACCACAAGATAGTCGTAACCGCCGTAAATGAGCTGGGGCTGGAAGTGGCTGACGTGATTTGGGGTACCTCAATAGGATGCGCAGGGCGCCAAACTTTTGCTACATGGCTGGGAGACGGTTTTGCCGGAACTCACGGCAGGGCCTACGCAATAGCAAGGGGGTTGCGGATAGCGCTGCCGCCTGAAAAGAAGATAATACTTACGGTCGGGGATGGAGATGCCTTTGGAATAGGGCTGATGCATCTGATTCACGCTGCCAGATCGAACGCCGACATGACCGTTATAGTCAATGATAATCTGGGCTATCAGTCCACCGGCGGCCAGTACGGATGGACCACGCCTCAGGGGAGCCATACCGACAGCAGCCCCTATGGGATGTTTGAGCACAATCTGATGAGTGAGGGGATGGATGTGCTGGAGATACTCAAGGGGGCGGGTGCAACCTTTCTCGCACGTCATGTGGCTATGGACGGCGCATGGGCCGTTGAGACGGTCAAAAAGGCAATCGAGAACAAGGGGTTTTCCCTTGTGCATATGCCGTATCCCTGTCCTACAAACTTTGCCTCAAGGGAGTTGGGTTCCAGGAATCAGGTGAATATCTATCGTTGGATCAAGGATCATGCCGCACCTCTCGGCCAGGAAAAGGAGAATACCTTCTGGGCCTGCGGTATCTGGCATGATAAGAGCAACTCAAGGCCTGAATTCCATGAATTTGTCCATGACACAGTCGAGAAAATTAGGAGGACGGGAAGATTATGAAAGATCGAGTCGAAATCGTTGCTAGCGGGTTTGGCGGCCAGGGTGTGGTGAGGCTCGGCCAGATCATAGGTGAGACAGGAGTGAAGCAGGGCCTCCATGTGGCCATGCTCAAGAGTCATGGAACGGAAATGCGCGGAGGCTATGTCAGGAGTCAGGTGGTGCTTTCCGAAAAGATCATAGACAGTCCCATGTGTGAAGCTCCTGACTTTTTTATCGCCCTTTCAAGCGCGGCCTACAAACGTTTCAAGGATACGGTTCCTGACGAAGGGGTAATCATATATGACCCCGCCTTTGTGGATGAGGTGGATGAAGGCCTGAAATGCAAACAGATTTCATTTCCGGCAAAGGAGTTGTCTATGGAAAAATTCGACAATGCACTTTTTGCCAATACCATAGTTTTAGGCTTTATGGCGAACCTGGTGGAAGGGCTTGAAAAGGACAAGGTTCTTGAGAGCACCCTTGCCATCATTCCCAAATTTCACAACAGAAACAGAGAGGCATTCGAGGTGGGGTTTAGTTATAAGGCCACGTAATTAGTTGCTAACTTTAAATAATTGAGGGGGAGCGACCGTGATGCGTACCATAAGATACTATATCGACCATAGAGCTGAAGCGGAACCTGATAAAATTTTTATGATCGCCCCTGAACCTGGCCTGGAATTGACATACGGGCGGTTGAAGAAAGATTCGGCAACCTTAGGTAAACAGCTCATGAAGCTGGGCCTTGAAAAGGGCGACAAGGTATCTTTCATGTTATCCAACGGATATCAGACTGCAAAGATATTTTTGGGTGCCATGTACTCAGGTTTTGTCATTGCGCCTCTAAACCTTCTGGCCCAGCCTTCGCAGCTGGAATATGTATTGGATCACTCCGATACGAGGCTGGTCTTTTTCACCGAAGATCAGAGAGAAAGGCTTGAGGCATCATTGAAGAAAGTGAATCGTGATATAAAAACGATTCAGATAGACAACGATTCAGAGGTCATTTTCCCTGAGGGAGATGACCTCTCTTCATTTACATTACCTGAGATTAGCGAAGACGATGACGCGCTTATGCTATACACATCCGGCACAACCGGTGTTCCCAAGGGCGTCATCCTTTCTCATAAAAATATGGTTGCCGGGGGTCAGTACACGGCAATGGCCCACGAGATTACACCTGCAGACAGGGCGCTTTGCTCACTTCCCCTCTATCATATCAACGGCGAGGTTGTAACGGCCGTAACTCCGCTTGTAAGCGGGGGAAGCGTTGTTATGCCTCATAGGTTCAGTGCGTCAAATTTCTGGGAACTTATTTCAGAGTACCGATGTACCTGGTTCAGTGTAGTGCCTACCATTATTTCGTATCTGACGAGCGGCACCGAGGTAGAGGGAAAGGGCTACAACCTGGCTCAGCTTCGTTTTGGGCGCTCCGCCTCCTCGGCGCTGCCACCTTCGCTTCATAAGGAGTTCGAAAAAAAATTCAACGTCTCCATTGTTGAAACCATGGGGCTTACGGAAACGGCGGCCCCGGTGTTTTCAAACCCCCTTGATCCGGCGAAAATGAAATATGGCTCCCCCGGTCAGGCAGTGGGAAATATAGCCAAGATCGTAAACAAGGAAGGTAAAGAGGTCCCCAGAAATACGCCCGGCGAGATTATGATCAAAGGCGACAACGTCATGAAGGGGTATTACAAGTCTCCCGATAAGACCAGAGAGGCCCTTGAGCCTGATGGATGGCTTCACACGGGAGATATAGGTCACATGGATGAAGACGGTTTCGTGTTTGTTACGGGCCGTATAAAGGAACTCATAATAAAAGGAGGTGAAAACATAGCACCAAGGGAGATAGATGATGCCCTGTACAGGCATCCCTCCGTGCTTGATGCGGCTGCCGTGGGAATCCCGGACGATGCCTACGGCGAGGAGATAATGGCCTGCATTGTTTTGAAGCCGGACTGCTCAAGCACTACGGAGGAAGATCTAAGGCTTCATTGTCAGAAGCACCTGGGCGATTTCAAAACACCCAGGCTCATAGTTATTATGGATGAACTTCCCAAAGGCCCTTCGGGAAAGATTCAACGCCTCAAGCTACCGGAGATTGTCAAAAAAAATGGACAAGCGTTGAGTTAGTACCGTGACATTCGGCCCTAAGGCATTATTGTCGCAACCCTTGACGCACTGACTGCTGTATCATGATTTTAACTCATAACATAGTATCCAGGATGAGAGTTGTTTTATGGCAGAACTTATACAGTATTTTCCCGAGGCACTTACCTTAACCAATCTTATAACCCTTATCATGGGTGTGATCGGAGGACTGATCCTCGGAGCCACGCCCGGCCTGAGTCCCACCATGGCTGTGGCTCTCCTGGTACCCTTCACCTTTCACATGCAGCCGGCGACGGGTCTTATCCTGCTGGGTGCCGTATACACGGCAACAGTGGCGGGTGGGGCGATCTCGGCTATTCTCATAAATATCCCCGGGGCGCCGGCAAATATCGCAACCCTGCTGGACGGCCATCCAATGGCCCTGCAGGGCAAGTCCCAGACAGCCCTTTACATATGCTTTATAAGTTCCCTGATAGGCGGGCTTTTCGGCATGCTCGTGATGGTGCTCTTTACCCCGCCCCTGGCCAAGATAGCACTCAAGTTTGGTCCTTCCGAGATGTTCTGGATAGCCATCTTCGGTGTCACGGTAATGGCGGGGCTTGCTTCAGGATCGATTGCCAAGGGGCTCATCGGGGGAATGTTCGGGCTTTTGATCAGTACGATAGGCTACAGCATGATGCTGGGGGTCCCCCGTTTTGTCTTTCATGATGTGCTTACCGGAGGGGTGGCGATCGTGCCCGCACTTATAGGGCTTTTTGCTATTCCCCAGGTGTTTTCCCTGTCGGAAAAACTGGACGTGCAAATTGAGAGGCCGAATTACAAGCCTGAAAAGGGTATACTTTTAAAGACCTTAATACAGAATATCAAGATGGTAAAAGCCCTCGGTATAGGTTCTGTAACGGGCTCTATAATCGGTATCATCCCGGGCGCGGGCGGTCAGGTTTCAGGTCTGATCGCCTATGATCAGAACAGGAAATTTTCAAAGAAGCCGGAATCTTTCGGCAAAGGAAACCCGGAAGGGGTTGCAGCGGCGGAGTCGGCCAATAATGCGATGGTAGGCCCCTCTCTTATACCCCTTCTTACCCTGAGCATACCTGGAAGTCCTACCGCGGCCGTTCTGTTGGGAGGGCTTCTCATCCATGGGCTTTTTCCCGGACCTGATCTGTTTATAAATAACGCGGATGTTACCTACACCTTTATCGGCAGCCTTATACTGGCTCAGGTCGCCATGTGCGTTTTCGGGATTATTCTTTCAAGGTACTCCTACATGGTAATGAGCGTTCCGAATCTCTATATGATCGCTGCGGTTACGGTCCTTGCCGTCTACGGGACCTACAGTGTTCAGAACAGCTTTGATGACGTTATAGTCATGTTCAGCCTGGGGACACTGATGTATATCGGAAACAAGTTCGGTTTTTCAGCGGCGCCGGTTGTGCTGGGAATCATACTCGGTCCGATTGCCGAAGATAATTTCCTTAAGGGTAAACTGATTGCCGATACCGATGTGGGCGCATTTTCATATTTTTTCACCGGCACCATGAATGTCGTTATAATCGTGCTGTGCGCCGCCTCGATAGGATACAGCATCTACGGAGAAATAAGGTCATACAGGAAGGCAAAGGAGAAAATGGTTTGAAACGCGATATAATTATATCTCTGATTGTGCTTGCCGGAAGCGCCGCTCTTTACTGGTCTCTGTCGTTTTTCGATGATCCCAGGGCCGCGACTTTTCCCAGGGTTCTTATCATTATAATGGCGGGGCTTTCCCTGGCCCTGTTAATGCAGTCACTTCTTCTGAGGGGCGGAAGCGCCAGGGCGACCCTTCAGGGCTCAAGCGTTGAAGACAAAAAAAACAGGGCTTCCGCGATGTCCTATCCCTGGGTGAAAGTGATATTCACCTTTATCCTCGTGATTGTCTATTTCTGGGTGATGGAAATAATCGGGTTCTATTTCTCCGCTTTTCTCTTTATGATTGCGGTAACTTTCACGCTTGGGAGAAAGGATCTGGGTCTTAAAAAGGGTGCTGTTCGAGTCGGAATCGCCTTTGTTTTCATGGCTGTATTGTATGTGCTTTTCAGCAAGATTTTGCTCGTTCAGACACCGCAGGGGCTTTTTATCTAGAGGGCTCGGCGGACTTAATAAAACGAAATCTGATGTAATTGGCAAATGTTCAGGAATTATCCATTAAATCAAGGAGGGGAAAATGAAAGCTGACAAATTGGGATTTTTTTTAAAGGTCTTTTTGATTATCGGATTAGTTGTTTTCGGTCTGACTTCGGCTGTACAGGCCGAGTATCCTGATAAGCCCATAAGCATGGTGGTGGCATATTCACCGGGAGGTGCAACCGATTTCCAGGCCAGGATCGTAACCATGGTTGCGGCCGATGAAAATTATCTGGGGCAACCTATCGTCATTATCAACAAGCCGGGGGCAGGCGGGCAGGTCGGATGGAACTGGACAGTTCAGAAGGGTTCCAAAGACGGTTATACCATGACTGCATATAATGTCCCCCATTTCATCGCCCAGTCGATCGTTTACAAGACCAAGTACGATATCAACACCTTCGAGCCTGTTGCCAACTGGGGCGCGGATCCGGCGGTTTTTATAGTGCCTGCGGACAGTCCCTTCAACAGTATCGTTGATGTTGTAAAGTATGCCAAGGCAAACCCCGGAAAGGTCACCGTAAACGGGGCCGGAATGTACGTGGGCCATCATATCGCCTTTCTGCAGTTCTCAAAGGCAGCAGGGATCAAGATGACCTATATCCCTGAAAAGGGCGGTACCCCTGCAATGCAGTCTGTGGTCGCCGGTAAAGTAAAGGCCGGTTTCAATAACCTTTCAGATGCCTTCAGAAACAAGGATCGCATAAAGATTCTGGGCGTGGCGGATCTCGAAAGGCATTCATTCCTGCCTGATGTAGAGACCTTCAAGGAAGCAGGGATAGACGTTGATGATTCAAGCGTGAATTTCAGGGGCATTGCCTTTCCAAAGGGTGTGCCACAGGATATAATCGACAAGTGTGCTGCCGCTTTTCAGAAAATATTCGAGGACAAAAAGGTCAAAAAACAGATGAAGAATACCGGCAGTCCGCAGAGGACCATGACAAGGGATCAGGTAATAAAGATGTTCCAGGAAAGGGAAAAATACCTTAAAGGACTACTTTCGGAGCTCAAAAAGAAATAGACCATAAGGGATTGGTTAGAAACGGCTTTTGCCGGCAAAAAAAGGAGAGGCGGTTGCCTCTCCTTTTTTCTGCCCAAGCTGTCTTCTTGAAAGGCCCGGGGCCAGGTATATTTATTTCAGCGGCGGTTTTTGAGGACTGAAAAACATCCTTACAATAGGGAAAATCCGATTAATTTCGGCCTAATGCCTTGACTTGTAGGCTCAATATCAACTATATGAAATTTTTATCCAAAAATTATGCCTCAAGGCCGGGCACCGGAAAATATACGGAAGGGTTCAGGACTAAAGATGATAACATTCAGTGAGAATAAAGAAATAAGAGTGCTTCAAAAAGAGATAAGGGATAGGCTTGCCGCCAGAAAGGCGATTCTTCTCGTTCACAATTACCAGAGACCGGAACTTCAGGACATCGCGGATCTTTGCGGTGATTCACTTGAGTTGTCGATCAAGGCCTCTCAGACGGACGCGGAGGTAATTGTTTTTTGCGGGGTCCATTTTATGGCCGAAACCGCCTCGATCCTATGCCCGGACAAGAAGGTCATCCTTCCTGTTGCGGACGCGGGTTGTCCCATGGCTAACATGATCTCGGCCGAAGAGTTGATTGAGAAAAGGCGTGATATGCCTGATGCCGTAGTGATAAGTTACGTGAATACAACCGCTTCTGTGAAAGCGGAGAGCGATATCTGCTGCACGTCCGCCAATGCGGTTGCAGTTGCAAACTCCGTGGAATCTCGAAAGAGGATCTACATGACCCCTGATAAGAATCTGGCACAGTATACAAAAATGAAGACAGACAGGGATATCAGCTATTGGAGCGGTTTTTGTCCCATACATAACAACCTGTCGCCGGAACAGGTGAAAAGGATAAAAAAGGAGCATCCCGGTGCCGTTTTTATGGCTCACCCGGAGTGTCCGCCTGAAGTGCTCCATATGGCCGATGAGATAAAAAGTACTTCAGGCATGCTTGCATTTGCCAGAGATTCCAAGGCAAAGGAGTTTATAGTAGGCACTGAGACAGGCATCCTTCATCCACTTTCAAAAGAAAACCCGGGCAAGATTTTCATCCCGGCCGACACCAGGATGATATGCACTGATATGAAAAAGACCGGTCTTAAAGAAACCGTTATGGCCCTTGAAAATCTGGAACCTGAGGTGAGGGTCCCCGAAGAGATAAGTATAAGGGCAAGGGCCGCGGTAAACAGAATGCTCTCCCTTTGAACTTCGATATAATCCTATGAAATAGCAGGCAGGGCTGCTTTGGAGATACTTCCCGGTTAAGATCTCCGGGTGGTGTGGCGGTGTTTTAAGAAACTGTAAGAACCCTCGGGTATGAGCATGGATGCGTCTGAAAAAAGGATCGAAAGCAATATCGAATATCTCAGGAAACTTTTTATCATGCCTGATTCGGCTGATAAGTTTGTCGAATTCGGCAATGAACTCCTTGAGATGATCCATGATTTTTTTCAGGAAAAAGGTGGAATCCACAGCAGTATCACCCTTCCGGAGCTGAGTGAGATCTTTAATCAGAAGTCTGTTCCGGTGGGTCCCCATCTCATAAAGGACGTGCTTTCAGAAATAAAATCCAAGGTAGTAGGCCACTCGGTTAAGGTGGGGAACCCTTATTACATAGGCCATATGACGAGTGCGATACCATACTTCATGATTCTTCTTGAAATGATAATCGCCGCCCTCAATCAGAACCAGGTAAAGATCGAAACCGCCAAGGCGTCGAGCTTTGTGGAAAGGGAACTGGTAGCCTGGCTTCACAGGCTTATATTCAGCAGAACGGAAAAATTCTATGAAAAAAATATGCAGAATCCCAGGGTAGCTCTCGGAAATGTGACTTCCGACGGCACACTGGCGAATCTTACCGCCCTGCTGGTTGCGAGAGAAAAGGCCTTCCCCCAGGATGGAACCTTCCCGGGCGTTCGTATGGCCGGGATGGCTACCGCTCTCAATTATTACGGTTGTTCAAGGGGTGTCGTGCTTGTGTCCGCTCGGGCTCACTATTCAATAAAGAAATCAATCGGCATGCTCGGAATCGGTGAAGAAAATGTCATAGCAATACCTGTTAACGGAGATAATCGAATTAACATACACAAGCTTGAAAAGCGCGCCCTGGAACTTGATCGGGAGGGGGTGAGGGTTATTGCCGTCGCCGGTATAGCCGGGACCACTGAGACAGGCAACATCGACGATCTGGCTTCTATTTCAGAGGTATGCCGACAGGTAGGGGCGTCTTTTCACGTGGATGCCTGCTGGGGAGGTTCAGCCATGCTGGTGGATGAGTACAGGCCTCTTTTCAAGGGTATCGAGATGGCTGATTCGGCCACAATCGATGCTCATAAACTGCTCTACTGTCCCATGAGTATGGGGGTAGTGCTCTTTCGAAATGAAAAGGACCTGAAACTGATAAAACAGTCTTCCAAATATATCATACGGAAAAACTCCGTGGATACAGGCCGCTTTACAGTTGAAGGGTCACGGGCCTTTTCAGCTTTAAAACCATGGGCCGCACTCAAGATAATAGGACGGGATGGATATGGACTTCTCTTGAGGGGGGCAAAAGAGTCGACAAACATCCTTAAGAGGATACTTGACAAATGCGGCAACTTTGAAACCTTGAATGAACCCGACCTGTTTATCCTTACCTATCGCTTCATACCGGAAAAGGCCAGAAGAGACCTTCTGTTTCTGGAAAAAAGCAGGAAAAAGGTAAAATCAACAAAAGAGAAAAAGCAGATAAGGGACAAACTCAGAAAACTGAACCACCTTGTGAACGGGCTTAATATCAAACTTCACAAGGAACTAAGAAGGGATGACAGCACATTTGTGTCAAGGACTACCCTGGAGTCTACCAGGTACAGGCCGCAGGAGATAGTCGTCTTGAGGGCCGTTCTTATAAATCCACTTATTGATGAGAAGATACTTCGTGAGATCGTGGGAACCCACAACCGGCTCGGACTGGAAATATGGAACAGGTTCGAACCTGTGTACGAGCGTATCATATCTGAAGAACCTTTGTTTGAAGAAAAACCTGCCACATAGAAAAAGGCGTGATCTTAAACCTGTTTTGCCTGCCCCGATCTCCCCCTCAGGCCCTTGTCTAATCCATACCTCAATAAAAAAAACATGCGCCTGCGCGCCGGCAAACAAAGGTGTTTATGGGGTATCCGGTAGCGGTGCCCATCAAAATAATGAGCATATGACCATAATAATGCTTGACAGTTTTATGTTTTATGATTATGTTATGAGCAAATGATCATAATAACGGAGGCCAGATGCCCAGACCGATAAAACCCAGATACGTGCAGGGACATCCGGTAGCGGATGGATTCGTTCCAAACAGGATGCCGCCCTGGGGAATGCAGGAGGTGTTCCTCTCAATTGAGGGGCTTGAGGCCATAAGATTGAGTGATTTCGAAGGGCTTGATCAGGAGAGGGCAGCGGAGAGGATGAATGTCTCCAGACAAACCTTCGGCAGGATTCTCACCCTGGCCAGGTCCAGGGTCGCTGAGGCGCTGGTTATGGGCAGGGTGTTGCGAATCGAAGGAGGTAATTTCGAGATGCCTCCCAGGGGGCGCGGAAGGAGACGTCGTGGCTGGTGATGAACATTTTGTATTCCAGTTAAAAGGAGGTGTTATATATGCCAGGATTTGATGGTACTGGACCCGAAGGTCAGGGTCCAATGACAGGAAGAGGTGCCGGCAGATGCGGCGGCGGCCGAGGGGTAAATAACTCAGGCAGAGTTCCCGCCGGCAGACAGGGTGCAGGAAATGCCGGAGGCATGTCCGGAAGAGGCAGAGGCGGAATATCAGGATTCTTCGGCCGTCTCTTAGGAACAAGGCGTTCTTCCGGGAATAGACGATATTAACAGATGTGAAAGGAATGGTTGTTTGTGATTCCTTGCTTAAGATATCAGATGAAAGGAGGTATTTGTTATGCCTGGATTTGACGGAACAGGTCCGATGGGCGCAGGCCCAATGACAGGAGGAGCCAGGGGGTTCTGCAACCCTGCTGGGGGTTATGCCCCCGGATACGGATATGGCGCTGGCTACGGAAGAGGTTTCGGTCGTGGCTGGGGTTATGGAAGAGGCCCCGGCCGTGGCAGAGGGTTGGGAAGAGGTTTCGGCTGGAGAGGCGCTTACCCCTATGGCGCCGATTACCCTATGGGCGCAAACTATAACATGGACAGGGCCGGTGAACTGGAAATGCTCAAAAACGAGGCCGAATCCATGAAGCGCGCCCTTGATGAGATAAACATGCGCATGGAGGAACTTGAAAAAGAGACCAAGGAATAGGGATATCCAGGCGGAAGGTCGCCGGACATCATTAACATGTCCGGATAAAGGGCCGCAGCATAAAAAAGGTGGGCAGAAATGCCCGCCTTTTTTTATGCTGCTATCACGGAAAAACCGGGGCATGCGTCTGGATTCATTGCCCGGGCTCCATTATCGACAAACCGGACCGAAGGCCGCCTTGGTTAGATGTCCGGGCGGATATCCCGGAAAAGAAATAGATTGTAAATTGTCTTATCCCTTGATAGTTAACTCGGTAAATTGATAAATGAAGGTATATGGAATCTTACGGATTGCAAAAAAAAAGAGATGCCCTGGTATCTTGCCTAAAAGAGATGGATTCCCTGCTGATCGCCTTTTCAGGCGGAGTCGACAGCACGCTGCTCCTCAGTGTTGCGCGTGAGGTTCTTGGGAAAAGGATACTGGCCGTTACGGCAGGCTCCATCATTCACAGGAAAAGAGATATCAAGCGGGCTTCTGATTTTTGCGGAGAGCTCGGGATCAGGCACCTCATCGTCGAGCCGGGAGAGATGAAGGTCGATGCATTCCTCAGAAACGGTGAAGACCGCTGCTTTCAGTGTAAAAAAATCCTTTTCAGGATACTTGTGAAAATTGCGCATGAAAATGCGATAGATTCTTTGGCCCATGGCGCCAACTATGACGACCTGAACGATTACAGACCTGGATTCAGGGCGGCCCAAGAGGCGGGAGTCGCAGCTCCCATGGTGGATGTGCGTCTTACCAAGCAGGAGATTCGTGAGATATCGAGACAGATGCATCTGACTACCAGTGAGCTTCCTTCCTCACCCTGTCTCGCAACCCGGATACCTTACGGAAGCCCTATCACGGAAGAGAAGCTCGTTATGATCGATAAGGCGGAAGAATTTCTTGAAAAACAGGGCTTCTCGGCACCAAGGGTCAGACATCACGGATCGGTTGCCAGGATAGAGGTAATGCGAAATGAAATAGGTTGCCTGCTGGACAAAAATAAGAGGGGCCTTATCTGTGAAAAGATAAAAGGGATAGGTTTTGACCATGTCTCAGTGGATCTTGAAGGTTATATATCCGGGAAGATGAACAGATCCGTGAAGGTGGGTGTATAACGATAAATCGCACCTTGAGATTTTTTTTGACCAGGATTTAAAAGGATCGCTGCGCACTGCCTTGGGGATAAGTAAAAATTGCCTTTGAAAGGAGCCTTGTAATGGGCGGGCCTATTATAATTAAGGATACATATAAGGGTTATACCAGGGATCTTGACAAGTCGGTCTCTCCTTTGGAAACGGTCACTCGTCTGAGGGAGAAACTGGCAGGACTGGATCTTGATATATTGAAGGATACCGTAAGAACCGACAACGGCAGGCTTGATATCCCTGTGTTTTTCAGCGTATGCGGAAGTGACGCGGCATCGGTGATCGGAGAAAGAAAGCAGATGGGGAAGGGGGGGACCCCTGAGCAGGCCGAGGCAAGCGCCGTGATGGAGCTTGTCGAGAGATTCAGCCTTTTCAGCTTTCATAAGGATCCAAAGAACTTTATCTTCGAATCGTATGAAAGAGTAAAGGAAAAGGCAGTTGACCTTGATATGATAACAGGGTCTGTGAGTGATACATCGGAAGATCTGCCAAGGGCGCTGGAGGCCTTTAAAATGCTCCCTCAGAATTGGACATGGGGCTATAATCTTACGAAAGGCCGTGAAGTCCTGATTCCCTTTGACTGGTTTTTTTCTCTTAACGAGTACAATGGCTCTTCCGCGGGAAACTGCATGGAAGAGGCACTGCTGCAGGGTATATGCGAGGTGGTGGAACGGCACGTGTCATCTCTTGTGAGCAGGAAAAGGCTGAAGGTACCTGTCATAGAACCCGCGTCGATAAAGGACCCGCTGGCAAGGGAGTTGATCCGGAAATTCCGCAGTGCAGGCGTAGAACTCACTCTTTCCGATTTTTCTCTGGATACGGGTTTGCCTACCGTGTCCGCACTCGCATATGATCCTTCCACGTTCCCTGAAAAGAGCGAGATCGTATGGACGGCCGGAACCACAACCAGCCCGGAGAAATCGGTAATAAGGGCACTTGCAGAGGTGGCACAGCTTGGAGGAGATTTCAACACCGGTTCAAATTATGTCGCAAGCGGACTCCCAAAGCTAAAAGGCCTTGCCGAGGCTGAGTTTATCACCCGCTCAGGAATAAGGAGTCCCGTTTCAAGTCTGCCGGATCTATCGGATGACAACATGAAAGAGGAGATAGAAAAATGCCTGTCCGCGGTTTCAGGGCATGGAATGGACGTGATAGCGGTTGATGTGACTCATTCATTATTAGAGGTCCCTGCCGTTTATGTGATTATCCCGGGGTCACATTTCAGGGAAAGGACTGAAGGAACAAGCGTCGGGATGCTTTCCGCCAAGATCATCTCAAACAGCGGGGATCCGCAATGGGCTGTTAAAGAGCTGAAGAAAATGGACGAACTCCTGCCCGACAGGTATTACACCTACTTTTTCCTTGGTCTGTCATATCTGTCCATGGGCGATACCCAGGATGCACTTAAGGCTATGGAAAGGGCCCTTGGACTTGATCCGGAGCAGCAGGATATTCCTACCATATATTCATACATCGGGGTCTGTCTCAAAGAGATGGAGAGATACGAGGAAACCATCGAGGTCCTCAAGAAGGCGGAAAAAATTGATAATGAAAGAACAGATATCTATAATCTCATGGGATTCAGCTATTTCAAGATGAAAGAACATGCGAAGGCGATCGAATGTTTTCAAAAGGTTATAGAGCTGAATCCAGGTTCTGCAATCGATTATGCCAACATAGCCTCAAATTACCGTGATATGGGCGATACAGGCATGGCTGTTCACTTTTACCGTATTGCCCTTGAACTGGATCCGACCATAGAATTTGCAAGGGAGAACCTTGAAAGACTCGAAGGAAAAAAGGACCGTCAATGACCGGTAAAATCGTTATATTGCTTCGGAGAAAATAAATGAAAGATGAAATGGGACTCTATTATTTCCCTTTCCCGCAAAATAAGCGCGTACGCATGTACGTAATGGAAAAGGATGAAATGATCTGGTTCAGACTGTGGAATATCGATGTCCCTTCACTTTGGGAAGAACATGGCTGGATACCCTACGGGGCCGTCAATGCCGCGATGGAGATGTATGACGGCAAAAACTTCGACCCCAAAAGGGCCTATGATATTGAAGTGGCAAAGTCTCTTTTAAAAGAGGGCGTCCTGAATGAAAATGAGTAAGTGCCTATAATGCGCTAAAATTGAAAATGACTGAAATTGCGGAATTGTTTCGGCTCTTTTTCTGATGAGGCGGACTTCCTTGAATTCAGGCACTTCAGCCCTTTTAGCTCACTTTGGGCATTCAGAAGCCCGGCACGGCACGCCCCCTTTCAGGGGTAAACTGCCCGGCCCCGTGGGGCAGGATTTTTTTGCTTGATCAGATTCTGCCTTCCTGGACAAAAAGTGTAATATTTTTATTATAGTCAGATAAATAACAGACCTTTTAACCTTTGACTCCACGGCGGGAAATCTTATCACAACAGTTAAGCATGACTGATGAAGAAACAAAATGGTATGCTCTTCACACTCGAAGCAATTTTGAGCAGAAGGTTTACGATGGACTCAGGGGCAAGTCTTTGGAGGCGTTCCTTCCTCAGGTTCAGGTGATAAGCAGGCGCAGGGACCGCCCTAAAAAGATCTACGTCCCCATGCTTCCGGGCTACCTCTTTGTCCGTTCATGTCTTGAACCGCATGAGCATCTGAATATTCTCAAGACAGTGGGGATAGTCCGGATGCTCGGGTTTAAGGGCCGCCCTGTTCCGGCCAACGAGGAAGAGATAAAATCATTGATGATACTGGACGGTACCGATCGAACCGTTGAAAATCGTTCATACATGAACAAAGGCGACAGGGTCATGATAATGGAGGGACCACTCAGAGGACTGACCGGTTTCTACATAAGGCACAGGTTTCAGAAAGAAAAGGTGGTTGTCTCCGTAGAGCTGCTGAATCGTTCTCTATCCGTTGAGATAGATTCCTGGGCACTCGAAAAGCTTCATGACTCCAACTAAATATGCCGGAAAATGAGCAATGAGAAAAACTCTCAATAGATATATCCTGCGGGAGATTGCCCCCACCTTCGTGGTAAGTCTGCTTGTAGCGGTCTTTATACTCCTGACCACAAGAATGCTTTCCATTACCGAAATGATCGTCGACAGGGGAGTAAACCCCGGGTATGTCCTGAGGATGCTTCTTTATCTGCTGCCCGATATGATTGCCTTCGCGCTTCCTGCCACGGTTCTGATGTCGGTGGTGCTGGCGTTTCTCAGGCTTTCGTCCGACAATGAGATAATCGCCCTGAAATCGTGTGGAATCGGTATCTATCAGTTGCTTCAGCCTACCCTGATCATCGCATCCATAGGGCTTTTGATCTCACTTTTTACAGGAATTTTTGCGGTCCCCTGGGGCTACCGATCCTATAAGGGATTGCTTTTTCAGGTAGTTCAGTCTCAAACAAATATGGGTATAAAGGAAAGAATCTTTTCTCAGCCCTTTGATAACGTCACCTTTTACGTCAAAAGTTTTTCAAGCAGAGAGAATTCCATGAAAGAGGTCTTTGTCGTTGACAGGCGGGATGATAAGGTGACTTACACGATTGTGGCTCAGGAGGGAATGATTGCCCCGATTGAGGGAAAGAAGATGATCAACCTGCACTTTGTAAACGGCACTATTTTTATGGTTGACAAGAAGCTGGCCTCGGCCAGATCGATAAAGTTTTCCACCTACGATCTCAACATGGGCCTTAAGGATATAATGGCCGCGCTGGAAAGGAGGCAGAAAGGGCCAAAGGAGCTCGGAGTGAGGGAACTGATTTCTCACATAAAGGCCCATGATAAGGGAAATACAAGTCTAAATGAGGTGCTGATCGTATTTTTCGAAAAGATTTCCATGCCGCTTGCCGTATTTTTTATGGGTCTACTGGGCCTGCCGCTGGGTGCTCAGCTGAAATCAAGCGGTATGTCCACCGGCATAGGAGTCAGCCTGGGTGTGTTTATGCTTTACTATTTCTGCCTCGCGGGGGCACAAAGCATATGTGAAACAGGGATGGTCAGCCCGGTAATAGGGGCCTTTATGCCGGTCATATTACTTATGGCGGCCTTTATTGTGCTTATCAGACGAGCCGAGCGCGAAGAGTCGATTAATATCCTCGAGGCCGTCTTTATGAGACTGAGAAAAAGGTAGAGCGTTATGAAACCGGGAGTAATAGCAAGGTATATTTCAAGAGAGCTGCTTCGATATCTCGTCTTTTTTCTGCTGATCTTTGTTTCCATATATCTGATAATAGATTTTATCCAGAAGGTGGATAACTTTGTGGAGTCGGGCGCGTCCATCGGCCCCATGTTCGCCTACTTTTTCTACAAGACTCCTTTCATAATTATCCAGATGCTTCCTGTTGCTGCGCTCCTGTCCGTCATAGTCATGCTCAGCCTCATGGAAAAGAGAAATGAAATAACCGCCCTGAAATCATGCGGCGTGAGTGTATTCGATTTGACCAGGCCCGTATTAATCCTATCTGCCGGGCTTGCACTGTTCCTCTTTCTTTTTTCCGAACTCATCGTGCCTTTCAGCAGTTCAAAAAGCAATGAGATATGGGATATATCGGTCAACAGGCGGGGGCAGCCCAGACTCTACGGTCAGAACAATATCTGGTACAAGGGTGATGATTCCATCTACTGGATAAATCATTTTGACCCTGAAAAGATGGAGATGCATGACTGCACCTTCTATTTCTTCGATGAAAATTTCAGGCTTAAGACAAGAATCGATTCATCATGGGTGGCCTGGAAGGGGAATGGGTGGTTTGTGGCGGAGGGGATTATTCAAAGACCCACTGAACAGAACGAATACGGAATGGAAAGGATTTCCGATTACAGGCTGGATATACGTGAAAGGCCTGAAGATTTTGTGAAAAAGATAAGAAATCCTGAAGAAATGAGCTACTGGCAGCTTAAACGATATGCTGAAAAAATAAAACGGGAGGGTTATGACCCTACCAGATACCGAGTTGACATGAACGTGAAACTGGCGTTTCCGTTCATCAATATAGTTATGGCAATACTGGGTGTAGCCATAGTGATGAACCTCAAAAGAGGGGGGACGCCTCTTGCCGTTGCCGCGGGCATAGGTGCCTGTTTCCTCTATCTTGTGCTGCTGGGTCTTACCAGGTCGCTCGGTTTGTCAGGCGTTCTGCCCCCATTTATATCCGCCTGGACTGCGAATCTCGTATTTTTCCCCCTGGGGATATATCTTCTCAATACTTCGGAGACATGATGATCGGTTTCCATCCGGAATACCCTCTTGGGGCCTTACTGAATGGTTCCTACCCAGAAAGCTATCGCAATTTCCCCGCTGCGGTTTGTGATCTTCTGCTTTTCACTGTTTGACCAGTAGTGCACGGCATCTCCCTCTCCAAGTTCTATGATACGGGAGCCGTGTACAAGCTCGACCGAACCCTTCAGTATGCACAGGGCCTCCTGAACGTCTTTCAGGTTTTTTCGCACAGGTATCGATTTTTCAGGCTCTATTACCAGTATGGCGCTGTCAATAACCTTCCTGTCTTCAGGTGGAAAAAAACGTCTGGTCACAAAGCCGGTGTGAGGCAAATCGATGTCGTCCCACTCAGCCCTGCGAATGAGAACCAGTCTTTCACTTTTTTCTATATTGTTCAGTAGATCACCCGCATTAATACCTATGGCATTGCAGATATTGATAAGGGTTTCCACAGAGGGTGATTTTACTCTGTTTTCGACCTGACTCAGAAAACCCTCGGAGATCCCGGCCTTCTGCGCCACAATTTTCAATGTCAGCTTTCTCTCTTTTCGACACTTGCGAATCATTAACCCAAGGTTCATTTAAGTATTACCATCCTGTCTATCGAAAATATGGCAAATATCGATTTGTTTATAGCCCATGTCATCTCGAAGCCTTGAAACCTCCGGGATTACAACCACCAAGCCGGAGGTGATTTAACTGTCTTGTCTGATCAACTTCAACTTATGGAAAGATTATCCATAAATATTAACTAGTGCTTAAGTCTATAACTTTTGTCAAGCTGATTTTCGGCTGTCATTTCTTTATGCCTCGGGTGGGATTCGTGTTCAGCTCTTTTTTTTATCCGCATGCAGGCCCTGGCATATACAATGAGGCTTTTTGGGCGTGTATGAAGTTTTTGAGGGGCGACTGCATTATTCTTGTAATTGAAAAGATATATTATCAGTCATATTACCGAAGTCGGTTTCGGGATAACATGCAATGGGTTGACATGCCGAAATAAATTAATCTATAGTAAATATCGGCAAGCGACAAATACCGGCAAAAGCTTATGCCTTGACGGTAGAGCAGAAAAGGCCTGCCTCCCTTATTATTGAAAAAATTGCCTTCTGGTTATGGAAACCTGAAAACAGCCTGCCATGTGCAGTCTATCCAATTACCGTCATTATCGAACTGAGACAAGACGTTCCTTTTTACTGCGGCCTCTGTATAGATTTTCGTTCAAAATTTTTCGATATCAAAAAGATCCTTGATTAGACTGAATTTTCTTAAGGAATATCTCTGGCGAAATAGCCGGCATTTTTTTGTTTATCAAAAAAAAGGTGATCTATTCTATTTACAATACAATCTAAATCAAAGGAGTCGATATGGATTTCAGCCTTTCCAT
>Ga0272444_10000411_pt1 | contig 46987 bp, 30 predicted proteins | sample SSMForm13_FD_201033 | JGI IMG/M metagenome (GOLD analysis project Ga0272444, IMG submission 201033) | Marine sediment archaeal communities from Little Sippewissett salt marsh, Falmouth, MA, United States - SSM-Form-13 | ecosystem: Environmental > Aquatic > Marine > Wetlands > Sediment ... | reverse complement strand
GCCGGGCTTCGCGGCAATGATACGTGACAATCTGGCTGAACAAAGCGGTCGGCCTATAAAAGTCGGCCCGGTATGTGCTGCCGAACTTCCGGTTTTCTTTGGTAAAACACAATGGAAGTTGGCTTAGGCAAAAATTAGTTCGCTTCGCTCACAATTGGAATGATGGAACAATGAAATATTGGAATATTGGGTCTTTCTTAAATCGCATTGAAATTGTAGAATTTCTGAGACGTTTATTCTTTTATCTTATTTTCCCGGATCTGAAGATAGACATCACGAAGTGCCGTGTATGGATCTATGGCTGATTTTTTGAAGGACTCGTAATCGCCTATGCGAAATGAGGTGTTATTGACGGTATCAAATGCCCTTATGCCAATAGACGCTTCAGCCGGATCAACATAGTTTACAGGATCCAAAAAAAAGTCCCCTGCCCTTCCAATTGAATCCCGCAATGTGGACGGCCCAAATATCGGCCACACAATGTAGAATCCGTTTCCAAGACCATAGTTGCCTAAAGTTTGGCCCAGGTCTTCTGAATCCGGAGGGATAAGTCGGGGATATTTATCAGCCGGACTTCCAAACCCAAGAACACCGATGGTGGTGTTTACAACAAACCTTGAAAATTCAACCGCCGCAGCATTCCCTTTTCCCTGAAGGATACAGTTTACCAGTCTTATCGGTGTGGTAATGTTGCGGAAAAAATTTTTTACACCGGTTCTGAAAAAATCCGGAGTAACTGCCTTGTATCCTCTGGCAAGAGGTTTAAGCGCCCAGAAGTAAAGTTTGTCATTGAAATGGAACATGGCCCGGTTCCAGGGGGACAGGGGGTCTGCCACCTGTAATTTTTTTTCTTCAAATTCCTCTTCAAAAAATTCTTCATCGGAATTATCTTCCATATCCGGGTCTGATGGCCTTTGTTCCGTCTCACCGGTTGTGATTTGCCGGTTCTGATCAAGTTGAATATCTTCCGATACTGCTTGAGAAGAGGCAACCGGTCTATGGGCACACCCGGTGAACAAAAAAAACAAAAACAAGAAAAATAGCAATAAATAAGTCCGTTGTCTTTTTCTCATATTATCAAACACCTTTCGTAACCGTTCATGAATTTTTTGAAATCACAAATTTCAAGCACCAAATTCCAAATAAATCTCAAACTTCAAATTCCAAATCGGTTCAGAGTAATTGTTCTTTTTGTTCGGAATTTTGAATTTCGGTCATTGTAGTTTGTTTGTTTTTTGATATTTGTTATTTGGGATTTCTGCCAAGTCAATTACTCCATACACTGACACCAGCTTCCCAATCTGAGCTAAGTTTCTATGGCTTCCTGCCCAAACGGTTTAAAAACCACTATCAATTGCGGCAAAAGCGTCAGGGCGGCGATTAATGCAATCAACATTGCCAATCCTGTTAACAGACCGAAATAAATGCTTGGAATAAAATTGGACAAAACCAGAATTGAAAAACCGATGATAATTGTCACCGACGTATAAAACATTGCATGGCCGATGCTTCCATGACACCGATGCATGGTCATAATATAATTCCGGTCGATTTGAAACTCGTCTGTAAATCTATGAATATAGTGAATCGTGTCATCCACAGCAATTCCAACACTAATTGACGCTATAGTAATGGTCATCATATCCAGAGGGAGATTGAACCATCCCATGACGCCAAGCACGACACCAATGGAAAGCAGATTGGGGAAAATGGCGATCAAGGCAACTTTTAACGACCTGAAAAGAATCATAAACATTCCCATCAGTGCCAGTATGACAACACCCAGCGTCATGATCTGGGACTTGAAGAGGCTTTGCAGCATGTTGTTGTATAAAACCAGCATTCCGGTTAAATGAACATGTTCCTTTTTTAACCCCAGCTTATTTACCAGATCATGCCGGATCTTTTTAAGCAACTCGTTCCGCCTTAATGATTTTTCAGAATCTCTGACACGGATTGATAAACGGGCCTCATTATTTTCAACAGATACGTAAGGTGTCAGCACGATATTTTTGAATTTTTCCGGTAGCTCACTGTATAGCAAGGCCAGTTGAAAATTGTTCAGGGGCTTTCCGTCGTTTAATTTTTCAGCCACCTTCATCATGGTTCCCAGAGACAGAATTTTACCGGTTTCAGGCAAACTCTCAAGATAATTATGTACAGCGACAACCCGGGCCATTTTGGCGGAAGTAAACCAATATTTCTTTTTGCTTTCCGCTTTATCAAATTCATCAAATTCATCAAACTCATCAAATTCATCGCCCTCTTTCGTTTCGGTCTCAGATGCAGCAACAGGTGCTGATGCTTCAACCTTTTCAAAATCAACAATCACATCCAGTGGCGTGGTGCCGCCCAGATTCCGGTCGATAACTTTCATTCCCCGATAGATTTCGGTGGTATGTTTAAAATAATCGATAAAACTGTTTTCAACCTCCAGCCTTGATATTCCAATTACGCTAAGTATAAAGGCGATGCAGCTTATTACCAGGATAAATGTGCCGTGTGATTCGGTGAACCCGGCTAAAAACGCTGTTAGTGAAAAACGCGATTTTTTCCCGGGACCCAGAGGTTCTTTACTCGTCAGCATCAATACGGATGGAAATATGAGGAAGGTCATTACCAGGGATACACTAATCCCGGCACTCATCATCCAGCCAAATGTTATAACCGGCAGGATATCGCAGAGCAGCAGCGAACCGAACCCTGCGATTGTTGTCAGCGCCGCATACAGGCATGGTTTCATCTTCAAACGGACCGTATCAAGAATAAGTTGTCGTTGCCCGGCCTCAGGGTTTTTCAAACTGAGTTCACGATACCGCACAATCAGGTGGATGGTTATGGCCATAGTGATAATAAGCTGTAAGGATATAAAATTAGATGATATGACCGTAACCTCCCAGTTAAACAATCCCAGAAATCCCATCATGGCAATGGTGGAAAAAGCACAGCAGAGTATGGGTAAAAAGATCCAGCGTATTTTTCTAAAAATAATACCTAATGTGAGGATTAGAAAAAACAGCACTCCAAGGCCGAATACTTTCAGGTCGTTTTTGATAAAGCTGATCAAATCGTCCGCAATCATACTGACGCCGCCGAGAAAGAGTTGGGCGTCTTCACGATACTTGTCCATAATCAAACGGATTTCGGCAATATCCTGATGCCGGGCCTTTCTCATCTCGTCCCGATGATTTCTAAATTGTTCGGTGACGTTCCTGAATTCAGCACCTTCCGCAGCAGTAAGGGAGCGGGCCGCTTTTTTTTCCTGAAAATCATTGCGACGGTTAAGAAGATCCCGGTAAATATCATCAATGGGTAAGTATATAAGAAGTGCGGTGGTTTTAAGATCCGGACTGACCAGAAGATTTTGATAAAGAGGACTGGTTTCAAACTCGATTTTTGCCAGTTTTTTGTCAACCGTTTGGGATTCCAGCGTCTGGATATTGCCGGCCAGTTCTTTGATCGGTACGGGCGGACTTTCCAGCAGGGGGACGTCAAGTATGGATACCACTGAAGACACCCTTGCTATTTTCTGTAATTCATCACGTAACCGTGCCAGGTTTGACAGTACCTTGTCTGAAAACAAATCGTCTTCAGGGGCATAGGTCATCACCAGATACTCTTGCAGGCCATATCGCGAATCGATAAGGCGAGAATAACGCAAATCTTCGTCGTTTTCGAGAACCAGAGTTTCTGCGGATGCGTCAAGTCTGAAGTCCTTTGCCTTGTAACCCAGGAAAGAAACCACTGCTAAAATGAAGATAATGACGAGTCCGGGCCGCTTTAATATGACGTTATCGAAAAAACGTACGGTCAGAGAGTGAATTTTTGTCATATTGATCGTTAACTCAGAAGTATTCCAGCTAAAGCGGATTATTTATTTTCCGGTTTTTCCGGTTTTTCCAATTTAGTTAAAAGCTCATCAATAGTGCCTTTGCTGAGGACCTGGTCAAACTGAGACCGGTAAGTCGAAATAATGCTGACACCCTGGATTTCTATATCATAAATCAACCAGCTATTCGTTGATTCATGAAATTTGTACAGCATGGATATCGTGTTATCTTTTGATATCAGTTCGGTCTGAATCTTAATTTTTCTTTTTTCCTGGACAGGTGTTTTAAAAACCACCTTCTCATCGGTATAAAGCGTCAGCTTATCGAGATACGACGCCTTCAATCGTTGGGTAAAAAGCTCGGTGAATCTCTGTCTCTCTTCTTTGGTCAGACCGGGCCAATATTTTCTTCCCAGAGAAAGTTTGGCCATGAGTGGAAAATCAAACAGCGGCGTTACAATTTCGATGATATGTTTGTTCTTTTCCTCCTGATCAAGATTATTTTTCTGCAAAACAGCAATTGCTGACTCAACCTTGCTTTCTAATAATTTTTTTGCGACATCTTTATCATCTGCACCCACTGTCTGGATCATCATCACCAAAATACAAACAGAATACAAAAGGTTTTTCATAATCAATTCCTTTGATCTATTGTAAAGGTTCACAGTTTCCGGGTTCAAAGGTTCAGGGTTTCAGGGTTCAAAAGTTCTAAGTTCAGAGGTTCAAAGTTACTTAACCCTTGAACCCTGAACCCTGAACCCTATTCTATTAACCGATATTCTATTTTTATGCAATCAGTTAGTGCTCAGCGCTTGTATTTACCCATTAGCTGTGTTTGGCCGATGATGTGATTTTCCATTGCTTTTAAAACTTGATTTTTTGTAGCTCCGGGAGGTAAATTCAGGGCTGTATCAAGGGCGTATAATTTGAAATAATACCTGTGAGTACCGCCAGGTGGGCAGGGGCCGCCATATCCTATCTTACGAAAATCATTTTTCCCCTGTGTGCCGTCTTCCGCCGGTCGGTCATGGGGTGCCACTTTCTCCGGCAGGCCTTGTCTATCTGCCGGGATATCATAGTATACCCAATGAACCCAAATGCCCACCGGAGCATCCGGATCATCACAAATAAGCGCAAGACTCTTTGTGCCGGCAGGAAGTGCCCCCCACTTCAACGGTGGAGACACATCCGCCCCGTCACAGGTATACTTGTTAGGGATCATCGCACCTTCACTAAACGCCGGGCTTGTTAATTCCATGGCTCCTCCTTCCACTTCTGAAAAGGATAAAAATGAAAAAATGACGGTAAAGAAAAAACTCAAACAAATAAGCAAAGAAATCTTATTTTTCATTGTGTTATTCCCTATTTTTTTCATGGAGGCTGTAAAGGTTTTTTTAATCTAAATTAAGCAATTTTTTATTTGATCTGCATCGATCTCTTGCGCATCAAGGATCCGCAAAAATCTTCGACATATCCACTGGTATGCCTGCGGTTTTCGCGAACCTTTATGCATCAAGATCTCAGCACATCTCTTCCCAAAAAATCGCTCAACTTAGATTTAACTGACTTATATTTATTTTAAATGTGACAAAAAATCAAGCATTACCATAAGGCACTTCCTCGATAAATTGATAACATGCTGATATGAATAACCTAATTCAAATAGCAAGAAGCCAAGTCAGGCCAAGCACGCTATATTCACCTTATTAAAAGCTGCCAGAATTCCAATATTCCATATTCGAGGCAAGCATTTAAGCCTTAAAATATATGCTATATTTGTAACTTCTCAATAAGTTCTGGTGTATGAACTAATCATATTGACCCGCCAACTGATAATAAAATGTAACCTGTCTGGAACTCGCATTTAAGTGAGCCTAAAGAAAAAACAGGTACCGATCCTTTAATATTAATTGTTTAAACGCACCATCATATGTTTAAAAGATTAATGATCTTATTTGCTGTTTTTTCTTAAGGCTCACTAACCTGCTCAAACAGCCAGACAGGTTACATTTTATCACCAGTGGGCTCCATAATTTATTGAGATGTTACCTATATTTTCATTAAACTCTAGAAACTCCGAGACGTATTAGGCAAGGATGCCCCCAATATGTATTTCTTTAATGAAAAATCCATTTAAGCGCTCAACCATTAAATTATTCGTATAACTTGCTAATAAGATGTTAAATTTATGCGGTCATGTTAAAATTTGGTATTGACATATAACGATAAATATGATTCATTATTTTTAAATTAATATAAAGCTTGCTCTCTTCCACATCTTGCCTTTGTCTTGTGTATGAGGTATCCACTTTCACCCTGCTGTTGCAATATTTACCTCAAAAAAACAAGCTCTGTTCGACTGATTTCTTCAAACTAACGCATCAATTTATTTTATCCTTCGGAGACGCTTCGGGGGTGTTATGAATTTAAGTGTATTCCTTTGAAAAAAATCGAGCAAAGCGCTTAAAATTTAGTAAGCTTTGGCTTATCTGGACCATGAGAGTAGCTGTTAACTCTTTGCTGATTAAGAGGCCTTGATAATGGCACGTTGGTCTAAAGCAATAATCGTTGGCTTGATTATCGGTATTCTGGGAATGATCGCCAGCCTCCTTCCAGGTGGGTTTGCTCTGGAGGAGAATTTGGGCCTTAAGTTATTGTTCAGGCTGAGGGGGGAAAAAAAACCACCTTCAGATGTCATTATTGTATCTTTGGACCAAGCCTCTGTTGATGCGCTCAACCTGCCCGCAGACCCGGATAAATGGCCTCGGTTTCTCCATGCAAATCTCACTGAAAGTCTGCGTAAAAAAGGTGCTGCGGTTATTGTCTTTGATATGATGTTCCATGAGCCGGGTCCGTTAGAACAAGACAATTTATTCGCCCAAGCCATTCAACATGCCGGTAATGTTGTGCTATGCGCGTGCCTTCAAAAAAAAACAGCCCCCCTGACAGATAAATATGGAAAAAATACGGGTGAATTAATTATTGAGAGACTACTACCACCGATCCCTCCAATTGAACGATCCGCGCTGGCTATAGCACCATTTCCCCTGCCCAAAGTACCTGTCAAGGTGAGTCAGTACTGGACGTTCAAGACAGAAGCCGGAGATGCGCCGACGCTGCCGGTCGCGGTGTTCCAAGTCTTTATGTTTGAAGTATATGAAGAATTTATCGGACTGCTGGAAAAGATCGCTCCATCTCAAAATATGGAACTGCTTTATGATAAGGATAAAATTATTAAAAATAGATGGGTTGAAGAGACAATGCTGATTTTGAAAGACCTCTTTAAAGAAAATCCTTTAATTGGGGAGAAAATGATAGAGGAGATTCAAAATTCCAGCCGTTTATCATCCCATGTGAAGAAAAAGCGGACCCTTCTATCATGGGTAAAAATATTTCAAGGTCCCAACAGTCGCTACCTGAATTTTTATGGTCCTCCGGGTACGATCCAAACGATTTCCTACTACCAATTACTGAAGCAAAATCAAAAATCTGCTGTCAAACAACGGCAAATTGATTTAAGCGGCAAGGCTGTATTTGTCGGTCTTTCAGAAAGTTTCCGTCTCGCTCAAACAGACGGTTTTTATACCGTTTTTTCTCAATCTAACGGTATGGATATCAGTGGTGTTGAAATTGCAGCAAGTGCGTTTGCAAACCTGCTGGAGGACAAACCGGTTCAGCCCTTGGTTCTTTATGTGCATCTTACCACAATTTTTCTCTGGGGGATTTTGCTGGGAACGCTCTGTTTTTTTGTCCGGCCTATTCTTGCGGCTTTCAGTATGATCACCCTGATCATTCTTTATCTGACGGTTGCCACGATTCAATTCAACAAAGCCGGCAGTTGGTATCCGATTGTTGTACCGATATTTTTTCAGTTGCCAATCGCTTACCTAGGCACTTTTTTTTGGAAGTTCTTCGAAACGAATAAGGAGCGTCAGAATGTTAGACGGGTACTTGGATACTATTTGCCTGATAAAGAAGTAAATCGGTTGGCCAAAAATCTCGGAGATATCAAAACAAATATCCAAACCGTTTATGGAACGTGTTTGTTTACGGACGCAGAAAAATATACTTCTTTATCCGAAAATATGGAGCCAAAGGCACTTGCCGGTTTCATCAATAAATACTTTGAAGCTGTTTTTGAACCGGTCCGTCGATATGGCGGTTTCATCTCAGACATCAAGGGAGATTCTATGTTATCGATTTGGGCAACTGCCAAACCGGATACGAATCAAAGAAAAAAGGCATGCCTCGCAGCACTGGATATTCCCAAGGCAGTAGAACAGTTTAAACATATTTCCGACAATTTCCATCTTCCAACTCGCATCGGTATGCACTCCGGATTCATATCACTTGGCAGCGTAGGCGCCATGAACCGTTATGAGTATCGTCCTGTCGGGGACATCGTCAACACCGCATCAAGAATTGAAAATTTGAATAAATACCTTGCCACGCAGATATTGGTCTCCCAAGAAGTACTTCATGAGATTGACGGCTTTCTGACAAGAAAGCTCGGGGAATTTATTTTTGTTGGCAAATCGAATCCGGTTACTGTTTATGAATTAATGTCCCGAGTAGAAGAATCCAGCACACAACAAAAAGAACTATCTACAATTTTTACGCATGGATTAAATGCATTTTATAAACAATCCTGGGAAGAAGCAATCAAAGCATTTTATGAATCAATTAAAATCCATAAAAAAGATGGACCCTCAAGCTATTATTTGCATTTGTGTGAGAAGTACAAAGCGAATCCTCCCGGCGAAATGTGGGACGGATTGATCCACCTCGAAAACAAGTAAAAGGGGGTAAGGTCATGATGCTAAAAAAAGTTCGTCTCTTACTTCCGGCACTACTTATTGGCATCCTTCCAGGGGTTATATTTTCCATCGCTTGGGCTTCAGAACCATCTGAGCAATGGGTAGGCAAGATTGTATCGGTGCAGGGCAGCGTTGAGGTTCGAAAAATAGGCAAAACACTCTGGGAGCCTGCCCATTTGAACGATATCTGTTGTATTGGCGATATCATTCGGGTCCGAAAACATAGCCGGGCAGCTGTTGTACTGTGTAATGGCGCCACTGTCCGTCTCGATCAGAACAGCACAATCACCTTCTCATCTTTGGAGCAAAAACAAACACTTTTGATCCGGCTGCTTAAGGGTGCTGCTCATTTTTTCAGCCGTATTCCCCACAGCTTAAAACTGGCCACACCGTTTGTTAATGGCGGCGTGGAAGGCACGGAATTTTATGTCAGGGTTGACCCCGAACAAACTTTTCTTTCCATATTTGAAGGAAAGGTGTTGGCCGAAAACGAGGCCGGAAGTCTGGTTCTTTCCAGCGGCCAATCAGCGGTCGCCGAGAAAGGGAAAGCACCGGTATTGCGTGTTGTGGTACGTCCCCGGAATGCGGTCCGATGGGCGTTGTACTATCCCCCCGTGATCTATGCTCCTCCTGAACACGTCAAAGTTGATGAGGATACCGAAAACCCTCGTTTTTTGGCGCACAGGGCGTCACGGTTACTTTACGTGGGCCGTGTCCATGAAGCAAAAGCCGATATCGAAAAGGCGTTGAAACTGGACCCGAACTCCAGCGATGCCGTTGCACTTCAGTCCATCATCGCCGTGGTGGGAAACCAAAAACAAAAAGCACTCGATTTCGCAAAAGAGGCGGTCAACATGGGTCCAAAATCCCCTACCGCACGGATCGCGCTTTCATACGCTCAGCAGGCAAATTTTGACCTGAACGGCGCACGAGCAAGTCTTGAAACAGCCGTAAAACTGGAACCTGAAAACGCTCTGGCTTGGGCCAGGCTGGCAGAAATCTACTCGTCATTCGCCGATCTGGATAAAGGCCTTGAGGCGGCAAAAAATGCGGTGGCCTTGAATCCAACTCTGTCCAGAACGCAGACCGTTCTGGGATTTGCCTATTTGGCACAGCTTAAGAACAAACAGTCAAAGGGCACTTTTGAAAAAGCGATTGAGTTGGATCAGGCGGCCTCTCTTCCAAGGCTGGGTCTGGGTCTGGCAAAAATCCGGGAGGGTGATTTGCAAGAGGGAGGAAGGGAAATCGAGATTGCCGCCAGCCTTGATCCCAACAATTCCCTTATTCGCAGCTACCTGGGTAAGGTTTACTTCGAAGAAAAACGCACGGACCTGGATGGGCGCGAGTATGCCGTTGCCAAGGAACTCGACCCCCAGGATCCCACACCCTGGTTTTACGATGCCATCCGAAAACAAACCATAAACCGGCCGGTCGAGGCCTTGCAGGACCTGCAAAAATCCATCGAATTGAACAATAATCGGGCGGTCTACCGGTCCCGGTTGTTATTAGACCAAGATCTTGCCGCCCGAAGCGCCAGTCTTGCCAGAATCTATAATGATCTGGGCTTTGAGCAGCTAGCCCTGGTGGAGGGCTGGAAATCGGTCAATACCGACCCGGGCAACTATTCCGCCCACCGGTTCTTAGCCGATTCATACTCTGCCCTGCCACGACACAAAATCGCCAGGGTAAGTGAGCTCCTCCAGTCTCAACTGTTGCAGCCCATTAATATTACACCCATCCAGCCGCAATTGGCCGAAAGCAATCTGAAAATAATGGAAGGTATCGGGCCGTCATCCCTCTCCTTTAACGAATTTAATCCCATATTTCAGCGAAATCGCATGGCCCTGCAAGCCGACGGTATTGTGGGCGGAGATGACACCATGGGTGGAGATATTGTTTTTTCCGGGATATCTGACCAGATATCCTTCAGCACCGGCCAGTTTCATTATCAAACAGACGGATTCCGGGAAAACAATGACCAGGAACAGTACATTTACAACTTTTTTGCCCAGGCGAGCCTGACACACAATACAATTATCCAGACGGAATATCGACATACAGACACAGAAACAGGTGATCTTACCCGTCTTTTTGACCCGGACAATTTTTGGACTGACTTGAGAAAGGAGCGGGACACCGAGTCCATTCGATTTGGCTTCCGTCACGGCTTTTCCCCTAATTCCGATTTCATTGCATCCATTATTTACCGGGATGTCGATTCTGACGAACTAATGATGATTCCTGTCGCGCCACCTGTGGAAGCTTCGAACGAATTTGAAGTAGAAATAGACGGCTACACAGCTGAAGTTCAATATCAACTTCGTCATGATCTATTCAACATCGTTACGGGAGCCGGATACTTCGACGCGGACCGAAAAGATGTATGGACCGATTATTTAATTATTCCAGGCATGCCACCAATTACTGTTCCCGTTCCACCTCCCCGTAAAACCGATATCCAACACAGCAATTTCTATGTGTATTCCCAAGTCAAATACCCGGAAAAGTTCATCTGGACCCTCGGAGCCAGTGTGGATTTATTCGATGGAGGACTGTGTGATTTGGAGACTGACCAGTTCAACCCAAAATTCGGGATGACCTGGAATCCTTTTCAGAATACCACGGTACGGGCTGCGGCCTTCAGAGTTTTAAAAAGGACGTTGATATCAAACCAGACCATTGAGCCCACCCAAGTAGCCGGCTTCAATCAGTTCTTTGATGACTATGATGCGACAGATTCCTGGAGATATGGAATCGCTTTTGATCAAAACTTCACCTCAGCCTTGTATGGCGGATTGGAAATATCACAGCGGGATCTTGATGACGTTCCCTATCTCCATACAGAAGGCGCAATATCGGAGACCCGGAAAGCTGATTGGGAGGAAAGACTGGGTCGGGCTTATTTTTACTGGACCCCACACCAGTGGCTGAGTTTCAGTGCAGAGTATCAATACGAGCGATTTGAAAGGGAGATTGATGCACCAGGAGTAGAGCAATTTGACAATCTCAAAACCCATAAACTGCCTTTTGGAATCAACTTTTACCATCCGTCCGGATTATCTGCGGGGGTTAAGGCGGCTTATGTTGATCAGTCCGGTAAATTTGTAGACCAAAGCAAAAACTCTACGAAAGATAGTGATGAGTTCTGGGTGGTAGATGCGGCTCTAAGTTATCGCCTATCGAATCGCTATGGTATTTTAAGCCTTGAATTCAAAAACCTGTTTGACGAAGCATTCAAATTATTAGATATGGATCCAGCAAATCCGGCAGTCTACCCAGAGCGTTTGATTTTGGTTCGGTTCACACTGTCATTCTAATTTATGTGTCACGATCCATCATAACTTTTTGAAGAAAGAGGGGGGGTGTTAGGGGAATAAGAATTAGAAGAAGGCTAAATCTATTTACTTATTACTGGAAAGGATGAGCCGAGTGAAGCAGAAATTAAACGTAAATCCATCGGAAAGGAGGAGAAATTATGCGTATGCCACAACCAGTATTTTGGATACCTATTGACGAAAATTGCAATGTTGTCTTTGATGCAATGAAAAAAGGTAACAATATGAGTGAGGAGAGAGAATCCACCACCACCATCTATAAAAAAAATGAGTGGCCTCCTTTAAAAAATTATAAGGCATTGCACGAAGTCAAATGCATTACACTGGAAAAATTAGAGAAAAATCCGGAGTTTTGCTTTTGGACCGTGCAAGAAGGGGTCTTGGTAGAAAAATGAGTACGATTTTGAGGATAGGATATCCTCTTCATTGAGTTAAAGCGCAAAAAGGGGGCATTTGTAAAATACTGGCATTTAGCCCTATCTTATAAATATTACATGATCAGGCCACATCACGATATTATAATTTTCTCAAAGCTTACTAATAATAATTTATAGCGAATGGGTTTCCGTTTGACCTTTGCTTAGGGTCAAACGGAGACTTGCCGCTTATTCCTTCTTCTTCAATGGATAAGAAAGTACGCCGATACCGATCGTTGTATTGACACTCTTGGCAAGGCATCCTACCTTTTATTGATGCCAAGTCTCTTCATTCTTGAATCAAACGTGGATCGGTTAATTTTGGCATCCCGAGCGGAGCGCGTGATGTTCCATCTGTTTTTATTAAGGAGATAGAGAACATAATCTTTTTCAAGATTTTCCCAGGAATATCCGGCAAATGGGGATTCAACCGATGCCGGAGAAAGATTATTGGCTGAAGCCATGGGTTCTTCAGGAAAAGAAGATGGTTGATGGGCATTTTTTTCGTAAAGCTCTTTTTTGAAATGATCCGGTATCTCATTTACCCCCACAATATCATTGTCAACGGTACTTAGAATATATTTGACAAAATTTTCAAGCTCCCGAATATTTCCTTCCCATTGGTAGTCTTCCAGATATTGCAGGGCTTTTTTTGAAATTCTTTTCTGAGAAACCCCCAGTTTGAAAGCTTCCCGCTTGAGAAAATAATTCAGTAAAAGGGGGATATCAATTTTTCGCTCCCGAAGGGGGGGAAGGTGAATGGGAAGAACATTGAGACGATAGAATAAATCTTCTCTGAACTCTTTTCCGGCAATTGCTTTCTGTAAATCTTTGTTGGACGCGGAAATAATTCTCAGGCTGATTTTGTAAGTCTTATTATCACCCAGGGGCTTAATTTCGCTGTTTTGAATAACCCTCAATAAGCGCGACTGGAGACGTAAAGACATGTCTCCAATTTCGTCCAAAAAAACGGTTCCGCTGTCGGCGGACTTCAGAAGACCGATTTTATCCTCCGTTGCACCGGTAAAAGCGCCTTTTTTATATCCGAAAAGCTCACTTTCCAAGAGCATATCCGGAATGGCACTGCAATTTTGCACAACAAACGGTTTATCCTTTCGAGAACTGAGATTGTGCAATGCCATAGCGACAAGATCTTTACCGGTTCCGCTTTCACCGCTAATCAACACGGGGAAGTCTGTTGCGGCATAATCGCGGACCTGTTTCATTACTTCGATAAAAGGGCGACTTTGACCAATGATTTGAGTATCACTTTGTATCCCGGCCAGGGTCTGTTCAAGTTCGAGATTTTTTTCAACCTGTTGGGAAAAATACAAGGCGTTGCTCAGAGCCGTGGCACCCATATCCACGATGCTCTTGAGAAGTTGGAGGTATTTTTTGTCAACATTCAGAGGATCACTGGATGTGTTTGTATCAATAAGTTGAACGACTCCGTAAACTTGACCATCTCTCAAAATTAAAGGAAAAGCAAAAATCAAATGACTCTTTAATTTCATCCCCTTTTCAAATTCTTTGTAATGACGGGGATCTTTGCCAGCCTCTGCAACCGTCATTTCAGCGTTTTCCATAACCCAGCCAACGATGCTGGGTCGGTCCACGCTCATACTGGCTCCTTTGATAATATCCGTATCTGTAGGACTCCCCAAAGACTCTATACACACATACCGGTCTTCTTGTCTGATCCAGATAGATCCACGCTCTACATTTTGAATTTTCAAAAGCAATCTTAAAAATCGCTTCCTTAAATTTTCAGGATCGAGATCTTCGAAGAGCACTTTGTAAAAATCCAAATCAAAATCCGTCATCACACACCCCTGATAATAGCGGCTTTGCTCATAAGAGCTAAGTCCATGTATTCTTAAATAAAGAAATATTATTTAACCCTGCGGCCTTTGCGTCTTAAGCAAAGCGGGCGGTGAAAAAATATAAAAAAAATATGTTATTACCGGTTTCAGCTGGGTAGAGTTCCGGACGAGATAGATCTTGAAATATAACAACAATAATTAAATATAGTAATATTAACAAAAAATCAAGAAAGATATTGCGTGCCAATCCAACGGGAAAAACCGCTGATCTTTCCAATTTAATTTTATTTGATATCAGATAGTGATACTGTATGTCACTGAAGTATTGACGAAATATAAAACAATTAATGATATATCATCAATATAATTAATTATAAACACGGCGGGAAAATTTAATATAAGAAAGGAATCGGATCTTTTTATTTTAACACATTGATATCATACAGTTAAATCGATTTTTTTTCGAGTATTGATACATTGGCATAATAGTTGCTGATTAGATAAGAGACAGGTTCAATCTGCCGGAACCTGGTATACCTCCTTATTCTGTGAGAAGGGGTGATTTTGCCGCCAATCTCCCCTTCTCATAAATACTTTTTTTATTATGACAAGATCCTATAACAGAAAAAGGGGGATGGTTTAACAGTTCAAAAGTTGCATTAATAGACGGGTTTGTGAAACCACCGGGAGGTATAAACGATGTTATCTCATAAAACAATGGATTATGATAAACAGTTTCAACAGGAAAATTTCAGCATTATTGAAATTAAGAATTTAAAAAAAATATTTGAAGATAGCCCTTCGACATCAACGATCACATTAAGTTGTAAATGTTCAGGCTGCGGAAAAGATAAATTAATTCATATAACACATACGTCCGGAGGATTTGGATTAAACGGTGCCTTTTTTCTTGAGTATGCCTTTGGTACGTATCTTGTTAAATGCCGTGATTGCTATGAGTTAAATAAAAAGACTTCCAAGTATTAGGTGGTTGATTATGAAAATTTGTCAAGCTTGCGAGGAATTTAAAAAGCGTATAAAGGACTGGAATTACATGCATGGTGCTGTTAATCCTCTGCCATACATAAATGATATGATTGAACCTCACAAGCACCTGATTTTTGAAGGGCGAAGATCCGATGGCGCAGGAGGATCTGTGCTCTTATTCCAGTGTCTGAAGTGTGATCAATGGTGGGAACTCTCTGTTTGGCCGGTGGTTGGACACCTTGATGTTGGGCCATACCTCATGCAGCATCACTCATCACCATAATCATATGGAATAATTATGACTGAACTTGAAATATTTTATGACTATGTTTGACCCTGGTGCTATTTCATTACCGGGGGTATTGAACAGTTACAAAAAGAATTTGATTTTGATATTCGATGGACGGCATTTCCACTGTATCCCGAAACACCGGAGAAAGGCCTAAAACTTGACACCTTGTTTGAAGATAAAGATGTGGATGTCAGCAAAATGATGACAATTCTAAACAAAATTGCGAAGAGATTAGGATTGCCTTTCGGTGAACCCAAAAATATGTACAACAGTTGTTTGGCTCAGGAATTGGGTAAATGGGCGGAATCCAAAGGAAAAGGCCTTGAATTTCACAAGGCTGTGTTTCGAGCATATTTCGTAAAAGGGCAGCACATTGGTGAAGTCCATGTCCTCGTAAAACTAGCTGAATCTGTGAATTTAAATGGCAAGGACGCCCAAAAGATTATTCAAGATAGAACCTACAGGGAAGCGATTTATTCGGACTGGAAACGATCTTACGAATTGAACGTAACCGAAATTCCAACCTTTTTATTTAATCATCAAGCTCTGGTTGGTGCCCAACCTTACGAAACATTGAGAAATTTCTTGCTCCCAAATAAAGTTGAAAAACGGAATCAAAATCCATTGAATTTATTTTTTTTCGAGCGAAGTATCCGCTATTAAGATCATGACACTGGCGACATCCAAAAAGCAAAAAAGCCTTCCTTCATCAAATGGCAGGACACTTTATATTGTCGGAACCAGAAGGATGGAAAATGAGCTGATGGCAGCATACCTGGAACGACAAACCGGAGATCCGTGCTTTGTGGCGGAAAATGTCAATCATATTCCAACAGACAATCCAAAAACCAATGGCCGGCGGAAACTCCTTTTCTGGGACTGCCTGGGAAATAATTTCAAAAGCCTGATTGCCGAATTAAGAGCTTGGACCCTCCGGAATCAATCAGCAAACCCTATCGTCCTTTTTAATGTGCCCACCGACTTGGAGTTTAAAAAGAAACTCGTATTAGAGGGAATACATGGCTTTTTTTATGAGCATGATCCATTGGATGTGTTCATGAAAGGGGTGCGAACCGTCATTGACGGGAAACTGTGGCTTTCCAGAGATATGATGTCCAAATGCATTTTTGAAGGTACAGGCAATGACAACGCTTCAAAAAACCAAAGAGAAAACCTCAGCCAAAGACAAATCGAAATACTTGCTCTGGTTGCCGTAGGCGCAACAAATGACGAGATTGCCGACAGGCTTTGCATCAGTCCTCACACGGTAAAGACCCATCTTTACAGACTTTTTAAGAAGATCAACGTCCCCAATCGGGTCCAGGCATCCCTCTGGGCCGCCCAGAACCTCTGAACCCCAGAACTCAGAACCTCTGCCTGCCCCGTTAAATTCTTCGAAGAAGACAAGCGGAGCGAATTTAACCGGGGAACCCTTAACCCATGAACCCACGAGTCTCGAACCATACCTTTCAATTTGCATTTTATTAATAATACTGGTAATTATTTAAATACAAGGTTAGGCAATATTATTTTATAGTCCATTGTATTATCATTTGGAGACTTTCAAAATGCCCAGAAAACCGACCTATGAAGAAACAGAGCGAAGGCTTAAGGAGTTAGATAAAGAAGCAGTTAATTTTAAACGGACAGAAAAAACGTTCCAGGAGAGCGAAAAGCGTTTCAAAAATGTTATAAACAGCATTGAAGAGCTACTGGTATTGCTGGATCGGAATTTCAAAATACAGCTGATAAATTCTACATTGAGCAAAGCCTACAACGTTTCTCTCCATGAGTATGAGGGAAAATACTGCTATGAGTTTTTCTACGGACGCAACGACATCTGTGAAGATTGTCCGGTAATCAAGGTTTTTAATGATGGAAAAGTGATCCGCAATGTCCTTCGATACCGGCAGGATGGTCGTATTTTTGACAGAACAGTTTATCCTTTTTTTGAAGATAACGGTGACATCACCGGCGTTATCGTCATCGGTTGTGATATTACACAGCAAAAGCAGGCCGAAGAAAAGCTGAAGGAGAGTGAAGAAAAATATCGACTACTTGTAGAAAACCAGACAGACATGATTGTAACCTTTGATACCGAAGGCCGCCTCCTTTTTGTAAGTCCATCATACTTGGAAACTTTTGATAAAACCGAAGATGAGCTAATTGGAAAGAAATTTATTCCTTTCATCCACGAAGAAGATCAGGAAACCGTAGCTAAGGCCATTGCTAATGTCCACAAACCGCCATATACCGCTTATGTTGAAGAACGCGTTATGACAAAAGGTGGATGGCGCTGGCAGGCTTGGCTTAATACATCCATGTTAAATGAACGAGGTGAAGTCGAGTCAATTGTTGCTGTAGGTAGGGATATTACCGAGCAAAAGCAGGCCGAAGAAAAGCTGAGGGAGAGTGAAGAGAAATATCGTCTTCTCGTGGAATCTACCCCTGATTGGGTTTGGATGTGTGACAGAAAAAGTCGCCATACATTTTCTAACAACGCGGTAAAAAAGATTTTAGGGTATGAGATTCATGAGATACTGGGCACTGAAGCACTTAGTCTGATACACAAAGAAGACCGGAAATCCGTTCAAAAGTGGTTCCAAAACGCGAAAAAACAGAAAAGGGGGTGGAGGGGTTCTGTAATACGTTGGCAACATAAGGACAAATCTATACGTTTTTTAGAGACGATCGCCGAACCGATTTTTGACGATAAAGGTAACCTGATGGGCTACTCCGGCATTGATCGTGATGTAACCGCTCGCAAGCTGTCGGAGATGGCGTTGCAAAAAGCCCATGATGAACTACAAGAAAAAAGCATAAGGTTGGAAGTCAAGAAAAATAGTCTTGAAGAAATAAATACGGCAATGAAAGTGTTATTGAAGAAAAGAGAGGAAGATAAGGTAGAAATAGAGAGCAATGTACTGACAAACGTAAAAGAGTTGATTGAGCCATATTTTGAGAAAATCAAAAAGACCAAACTGGACGATCAACAGAGAGCCTTATTGAGCATTATGGAATCGAATATAAATGAAATTGTTTCCCCGTTTACTCGAAAAATGTCCTTGAAATATTTAAACCTGACCCCCACAGAAATCCGGATAGCAAACCTAATCAGACATGGCAGTAGCACCAAAAAGATAGCAGAAATTATGAACGTATCTCCAAAGACGGTTGAGACTCACAGAAAAAACATACGAAGAAAGATTGGTTTAGACCGCAAGCGGGCAAACCTCAGGTCGCACCTTTTGTCCCTCCATTAATTGGGTAATTTATATACCTATTAAACACCCATTAAATCAGTCTTGACTTCTGAATATAGTTTTTTTATTATATCATATTTAGTGGAGGTAAGTTTGCCCATCTTGCTTGGCAACTCCTGCCCGAACCTCCTATTATATGGGAAGGGGTGGTTTTGCCCGAAACTGCCCTTTCTCATAAACCTCAGCAGTATGATAGTGAAAATTTGTGACGCTTGCGAGCAATTCAAAAAGCACGTAAAGCAATGGAACAACTGGAGTGGTGCTATTGATTCCTTGCCTTATATCGAGGATATGATTAAACTCACAAACACCTGATTTTTAAAGGGCAAAGATCGGATGGAGCGGCGGCGGATCCGCTTTTAAGATCATGACCATAGCAAGGTCCAAAAAGCAAAAAAGTTATCCATCATCAAATGGCATGGCATTCTATATTGTCGGATCCAGAAGGCTGGAAAATGAGCTGATGGCTTCATACCTGGAACGGCAAACCGGGAACCCGTGCGTTGTGGCGGGAAATATCAATTATATTCCAACAGAAAATCCAAAAACCAATGGCCGGCCGAAACTCGTTTTCTGGAATTGCCAGGAAAATAATTTTAAAAACCTTATTGCCGAATTAAGAGCCTGGACCATCCGGAATCAATCAACAATCCCTATCATCCTTTTTAATGTATCCCCCGACCTGGAGTTTAAAAAGAAATTCGTATTAGAAGGAATATATGGTTTCTTTTACGAGAATGACCCATTGGATGTTTTCCTGAAAGGGGTACGGGCAGTCATTGACGGCAAATTATGGCTTTCCAGAGATATGATGACCAAATGCATTTTTGAAGGTACCGACAAGAATAAATCTGCAAAAAGCCGTTTAAAGGACCTCACCCAAAGACAAATTCAGATACTTGCCCTGGTTGCTGTAGGAACAACAAATGACGAGATTGCCGACAGGCTTTGCATCAGCCCTCATACGGTGAAAGCCCATCTTTACAGAATTTTTAAGAAGATCAACGTCCCCAATCGGGTCCAGGCATCCCTCTGGGCCGCCCAGAACCTCTGAACCTCGAAACACACCTTACAATTTGCATTTAATTAACAAAAATGTTATGTATTTTGTAGCTTTTCCTATTAAATCACGGGAATAATTAGTCCGACATGAAATAATTGGTTATTTTCTACATATGAAATATACAATCGACAGTTCGCAAAAAGAAAAATTAATAGAAATATTCGCTCGTCAACTTGAAAAGCAATATAAGGAGATTCGCTTCGCATACATTTTCGGATCTTTTATATCGGAAACGTATTTTTCAGATATTGATCTCGGCATCGTTCTCGGGGTGGATCTTAAATCACCGTTAGATTTTGAAATAGAACTTGAAAACCGGTTAGAAAAAATCGCAAAACTCCCGGTAGATGTTCGGGTGCTCAATTACGCCCCGATATCTTTTACCCAGAATGTATTTCGAACCGGCAGAGTCATTTTGGACAAATATCCAAACATTCGCGCAGACTTTGAAGGAAGAATATTAAAAAAATATTTCGATTTTGCGCCATATCACAGAGCTTATTTGCAGGAGGTCATCAATGCCCCTGTTTGATCAGGAAAAAATGGTCAGACTTGTTTCAGAGCTGAGAAAAAGTGTTGCTCGACTGAGGGATATCAGCAGGTTGCCATTGAAAGATTTTCTTAAAGACCCTGATAAAATCGGCAGTTCCAAATACCATTTTATTGTAGCGATCGAATCCTGTATCGATATAAGTAACCATATTATTTCTCGTAATGGCTACAGGGTTCCGGAAGATTATGGGGATACATTCCGTGTGATGGGAGAAGAAGGAGCCATAGATCCGGATTTTTCAGAAGAATTAACGAGCATGGCAAAGTTCCGAAATCGTCTGGTTCATCTTTATTGGGAGATTGATGACCGGCAGCTTTATGAAATACTCCAAACCCGGCAGGGTGATTTTAAAAAGTTCTTAAATTCTATCGCACAATTTCTTAGATGGCAGATTCAGGAATGAATATCTTCGCTGACGAGATTGAGTATCAAACTTTTGCGATTAAGACTTAAACTCCCTTTTACCATTTCAACCACTCAACCATTAACCCCTGAACCTTTAGCCCGTTAAATTCACGATAGTGACAGTATAACTTATTTAACTGGGCCTGAACCTTTGAACCTAGTGTTCCTTAATACTAAAGTATTACACTCCATCAAAACCATACTACTTTTTTCTTACACTTCCCGTAATCATTTTTAATACTTTTTTCCTACACAGTTTAATACTTTCGGCGGATTGACCTACTTGACATATCAGAATATAAAATGATTAACGTTCAAAGATCTATGAATTGAATCTGAACCTGAACCGAATAATCGTAAAAGGTAAAACGTGAAAGGTAAAAGGTTAAGGCAATTCGCATATTAGCCATGAAAATTACTATTCGATCTCTTAAGTTCACCCAATTATCTGTTTTTTAACATTTCACTTTTCACCTTTCGCTTTTAACTTTTTAACCTCTGAACCTTTAAACCCGGAACCTCTGAACCTTTAGCCCGTTAAATTTTTATCCAGTGAAACCATGTAGTTTATTTTGTTTCACCGGGACACGATAGTGACAGCCTGTCCCGTAGCTTCGGGAAATGGTACTGGGATGGAACGTATTTAACTGGGCCTGAACCTTTGAACCTCTGAACCCTTGTCCGCCTATCTTTGTGGCGGATTGAACCTTTGAACCCAGAACCTTTAACCAAAGGAAGGTTTTGCCGATGAAAGAGCGGCGGCAATATGAAAGATTCCGGCTCAGCAGACCTGCCAGGATGGAAATGGTAACTTCACATCGAAAAAAAATATTTGATTTTGAAACCCGAGACATATCTGCCGGAGGCGCTTTTATAAATACTACGAAGCAATTTCTGGAAGGGACACGGTTTAAACTAAACATTACCATTTCCAGCGAAAGAATTAAAGATCTCACGGGGATCAACAGCCTTATAGAAAATACAGGAAAGGTGGTACGATCCACCCCTAAAGGTATGGCCATTCAATTTGATAGAGATTGCCGGATTTTGAGTTTAAGGGGTTTGTAACGGTTACTGAATCGATTCTGGCTTTATGTTTTACAAATACGGAAAAGATTTTTACTAAGGAGGAGAAAATGAGGCAATATGATGCAAAGAAGCGAGTCAATCTGACGCGAGCAAGCTTAATTGTCCTTTTGGTTCCTGTGATGCTTCTTCTCTTATCTTTACGCCTGTCTTACGCCGACGATGCGTCCGTATTACCCAAAGGCATATTTAAAACCCAAATGGTGGGTAAATTTTACTCTAATGTGGATGAACGATATGGCCCTGGCGGGCACATTGAGGATGTTGACGTTGATTTTAATGCCCTTCTGAACAGTAATGTGTTTCCTAGTCTAAGCCTTGTGGAGGCAGGATTCGGACTTCCCCCCGGATTCGCCAATATCGGCACCAGCGTTATTGATTTTGATTTTGATTTTAATTTGTTTGAATTCGATCTCCATTACGGCCTCACCGACCGTTTAACCATCGGTATTCACATTCCTTACTGGGCCGTTAAAAACAACGTTGATGCACGGGTGGACAATACCCACGCCACGGTGGGCGCCAATCCATATCTGGGTCAACCCGGAGATCCTTTCGGCGGCGCTCCTCTGGTACCAGTGGCTCTGGGGGGTGTCCCCCTGACCACAGACCAGGTTCAAAATATGCTTGTTGAGCAATTTGGATACAAACGAATTAAATCGTGGTCCGGAAGAGGACTTTCGGACATAGAAGTGGGGTTTCGGTATCAATACTTAAAAACAGACAATTGGCGACTGGCCGTTACCAGCGGTGTCAGAATTCCTACAGGTGAAGAAGACGACCCGGATGATTTAATGGATTATCCTCTCGGCTCCAATGCCTGGGCGCTGCTCTTCAATTTTAACCAGGATTATATCGGCATCAAGAACTTGGTGCTAAATACCACCTTCAGGTATGAGCTGTATCTCCCGGACGAAGAAACGCTGAGGATTTTGTATGATGTGGATAAACCCATTACCCCTTATAAAGAAAAAGTGGACAGAGACTATGGGGATATCATCGAGCTGGAAATATCCGGGGCATATGAGTTTATCCAAGGATGGAAGTTCTCCTTGTTATATAAGTATGGTTTTTCCTCTGAAAACGATATCGATGGGGACATGGGATATGTGTACTCGTCCCTGGAGGACGAAACCGATTATTCCGAACATGTCGGCATCATTGGTTTGTCCTACTCCACCATTGAGCTTTACAAACAAAAGAAATTTGCTCTGCCCATGACCGCTTCGATTTCCTATAGAAACCGGTTTGCCGGCTCAAACAACAGCTTAAGGTCAGAATATATAGGCGTTGGTTTGCAGATTTTCTTTTAAAATAATGAAACCACAGGGGTATTTATAAATATTTTTTCACCGCAGAGACACAGAGTTCGCAGAGTTTTTGGTTTTTCTTTTTTGCTTTCCGCTGAGAGGGCGGAAAGCAAAATTACACAACTCTTCGTGGAATATAGCATCTGAGTTCTCGCTGTATTGAAAGCATCTAACATGCGTTCTTTTCTTGCAGCATGAGCTGCTTAGTGCTTTTCCATTGCCGTCCTCTCAACGGCAATGGAAAAATTATTATTCTCTGTGAACTCTGCGTCTCAAGCGGAGCGGGCGGTAAATACAAATTTAAGTAACTACATATGAAAGCTGGATTCTTCGCCTAAGCTAAAGAGGTTAAAAATAATAAGAAACGAACGACCGGATTAACCGATGTTTTTGGATTTAATATCAAAATTATTTTACCCCCGGAATTATGCCCGGGTGGAAACAAAAGGGGGACAAAATGGATAAAATAAACCATAAATACCCAACCGTAAAAAGGTTCAAGACAGTCCCGGTGAAAACCTTGGGAGTTATTTTTCTGGGTCTAATTTTTATCATGGGATTGTCCGCATGCAGGACCACCCAGGCATTGTCCGGCCATTCCAAGTCCAAAGCATTGGCGGAAAATCATTATCCGGATAATAAATCCTTGGTTGCCCATGCTCAATCGACTCCTTCAGATAAACTTAAAGAAGCTGACAAGCAAGCAATTAAACAAAAAATCTTAAAACTCCAGATCCCTTTCATTGCAAATGAAGGGCAAATGAACAAGGAAGTCAGCTTTTATGCCAAAACCTTTGGGGGAAACGCTTATGTGACCCAAAAAGGAGACATGGTCTATTCATTTTATTCCAAAATCGATCCAGAGGATAAGGCAACAGACAGCGCTTCAACACCTGAGAACATCAAAGGCGTGACCCTGAAAGAAATCCTGGTGGGAGCATCTGGTACCAGCCCTCAAGGCAATGATCGGGCAAAAACAAAGGTTAACTATTTTATCGGCAATGACAGATCTAAATGGAAAACTGATATTCCCAGCTACAATTCGGTCGATTTCGGGGATGTCTATAAAGGAATAAATCTTTGCTTAAAGGCATACGGAAAGACCGTGGAAAAGGTTTTTACTGTTCAGCCGGGTGCTGATCCTAAGGACATCAAGCTGAAGATGGAAGGCGCCAGCTCATTGAAAGTTAATGAAAAGGGTGAGCTTGAGTTGCAAACCGATCTTGGTGTGCTAAGGTTCAGCAAGCCTCTGGCCTACCAGGAGAAGGATGGAAAGCCAGAAAATATTCAGGTAGCCTACCATATAAATAAGGATGGGTATGGATTTATGGCGGCTGATTATGACAAGTCCCTTCCCCTAATAATAGATCCGCGCCTTACTTACTCCACCTATCTGGGGGGCAGTGCCGGGGATAATAGTTTTGGAATTGCAGTGGACGGCTCTGGTAATGCCTACGTGACGGGGTACACATACTCCATAGACTTTCCCACGCAAAATTCCTATCAGGCTACCCATGCAGGTTATTATGACGTATTCGTGGCTCAGCTCAGTATCGCCGGAAATTCGCTCAACTATTCCACCTACCTGGGGGGCAGCGACTATGACCACGCTCGCGGAATTGCAGTGGACGGATCTGGTAATGCCTACGTGACGGGGTACACATACTCCACAGACTTTCCCATGCAAAATGCCTATCAGGCTACCAATGCAGGTTATTATGACGGATTCGTGGCTCAGCTCAGTGCTGCCGGAAATTCGCTCAACTATTCCACCTATCTGGGGGGCGACGACTATGACTGGGCTGAAGGAATTGCCGTGGACGGATCTGGTAATGCCTACGTGACGGGGTATACATGGTCCACAGACTTTCCCACGCAAAATCCCTATCAGGCTGTCCATGCAGGTCCTATAGGTGGTTATGATGGATTCGTGGCTAAGCTCAGTGCTGCCGGAAATTCGCTCAACTATTCTACCTATCTGGGGGGCAGCGACGATGACTACGCTAACGAAATTGCCGTGGACGGATCTGGTAATGCCTACGTGGCGGGGTATACAAACTCCGCAAACTTTCCCACGCAAAATCCCTATCAGGCTGTCCATGCAGGTCCTATAGGTGGTACTGACGGATTCGTGGCTAAACTCAGTGCTACCGGAAATTCACTCAACTATTCCACCTATCTGGGGGGCGCCTCCGATGACCTGTCTTACGGAATTGCCGTGGACGGATCTGGTAATGCCTACGTGACGGGGTATACAAACTCCGCAAACTTTCCCACGCAAAATCCCTATCAGGCTACCAATGCAGGTGGTTATTATGACGTATTCGTGGCTAAGCTCAGTGCTGCCGGAAATTCGCTCAACTATTCCACCTACCTGGGGGGCAGCGACTATGACTGCGCTCGCGGAATTGCCGTGGACGGATCTGGTAATGCCTACGTGACGGGGTACACAGCCTCCACAGACTTTCCCAAGCAAAATCCCTATCAGGATACCAATGCAGGTGATGAGGACGTATTCGTGGCTAAGCTCAGTGCTGCCGGAAATTCGCTCAACTATTCCACCTATCTGGGGGGCACCGCTGATGACGTGGCTATAGGAATTACCGTGGACGGCTCTGGTAATGCCTACGTGACGGGATACACAGCCTCCACAGACTTTCCCACACAGAATCCCTATCAGGCTGCCCATGCAGGTCCTATAGGTGGTCCTGACGTATTCGTGGCCAAAATCAGCCCACCGATCTGGTTCGTTGATGGTGATGTGGCAGCCTCCGGCGATGGTACCAGCTGGGCACAGGCTTTCCAGCGCATTCATCAAGCAATCACTGCAGCCAGTGATGGTGATGAGATCTGGGTCAAGGAGGGAACCTATCTGCTTGGTCTTTATCCTGATGCTATTTATGTGAATAAAGTTGTCCATATCTACGGTGGCTTTTTAGGTAATGAGACAGCAAGAAATCAAAGAGACTGGGAAACATATGTTACCACGATTGACGGCCAGGACCAGACCAATTGCTTTTCGGTATCGGCTAATGCCACCATCGATGGCTTTACCATAACTAACGGCTATGCGTCAAGCGGGATACATAGTGGTTATGGCGCAGGCATGTACATACAGAATTCGTCGCCTACTATTAACAACTGCACCTTTTACGAAAACGGGGCTCTTTATGGTGGCGGTGCAATCGGCTCTGATCAGTCATCTACATCTACAATCACTATTACCAACTGCATTTTCAATAGAAACAGGAGTTGGGCTGGCGGAGCAATTTATAGCCATTATGACCCATTAATAATAACCAATTGCACGTTTTCAAGCAATTATGTTTCTCTCCAAGGCGGCGCAATTTCTAGCAGTAATACCGATAGCCTTATAACAAATTGCACGTTTTGGTCAAATTCTTCGCAACTATACGGCGGTGCAATTTACCTTTCGAGTGCTGCAATCAGCACTATCACTAACTGCACTTTCTATGACAACACTGGAAACTCCGAAGGTGACGGGCTTTACATTGACGCAGACAGTGAATGCGACGTATATAACTCCATTTTTTGGAACAATTATCCACAACCTATATACACGGAAACGGGAGGTTTATTTTCTATTTCTTACTCGGATCTCAATGTGGAGCCCATTGTTGCACCAGGTATGATTAATGCCGATCCCCTCTTTGTTGATCCGGCGAACGGTGATTTTCGTCTCAGGTCTGGTTCCCCCTGTATTGATGCGGGGGACAAATCGGCTGTTCCAACAGGTGTAATCAAGGACTTTGAGGGTGAAGATCGTTTCTTTGACGATACTTTTACTGTGGATACGGGTATCGGTACTCCTCCAATTGTGGATATGGGCGCCGATGAGTATGTGGATACAGACGGGGATCAAATGGCCGATTCCTGGGAGATCGATCACTTTACTGACCTCTCTCACGATGGAACGGTGGACACGGACGTTGACGGCTTGACGGATCTGGAGGAATTCCAGTATGGCGGTCTCGACCCCAACAACCCCGACACCGACGGTGACGGGTACAATGATGGGTTCGAGGTTGCCAACGGCTTTGACCCTACAGACAAAACTTCTCCGGCAATTCACAACTTAATAGGCGAATACCACTACGTTACGAAAAGCAGTATAGGGATATATACCTTCGATGGCGCAGGTAATGTCGCCATTGACTTTTGGCTATATCCCTCAGCTACTGATCCTCACAGAGTGGGGACCGCAACATATACGGTAGATTCAGCGGGTAAGATCGAAATCTCTAATTTCAATTACACCCTTGGTCCTGCACCGGATCCTTGCCTTGCATATGAGGGGAGGCTGAGCGAAGACGACGGTTTTATTGCATTAAATACCATAAACTACACATGTGGCGATTTTCCGAATCATCCACTCAGGTTGCTCTATAAAAAGGGTGGTACACATAGCACAGCTTCTCTAATAGGTGAATACCACTACGTTTATCAAAGCAGTATAGGGATATATACCTTCGATGGCGCAGGTAATGTCGCCATTGACTTTTGGCTATATCCCTCAGCTACTGATCCTCACAGAGTGGGGACCGCAACATATACGGTAGATTCAGCGGGTAAGATCGAAATTTTTAATTTCAATTACACCCTTGGTCCTGCACCGGATCCTTGCCTTGCATATGAGGGGAGGCTGAGCGAAGATAGCGGTTTTGTTGCATTAAATACCATAAACTACACATGTGGCGATTTTCCGAATCATCCACTCAGGTTGCTTTATAAAAAGGGTGGTACACATAGCGAAGATTCTTTAATAGGTCAATACCACTACGTTCATCAAACCAGTATAGGGACATATACCTTCGATGGCGCAGGTAATGTCGCCATTGATTTTTGGCTACATCCCTCAGCTACTGATCCTCACAGAGTGGGGACCGCAACATATACGGTAGATTCAGCGGGTAAGATCGAAATCTCTAATTTCAATTACACCCTTGGTCCCGCACCGGATCCTTGCCTTGCATATGAGGGAAGGCTGACCGATGATGGCGGTTTTATTGCATTAAATACCATAAACTACACATGTGGCGATTTTCCGAATCATCCACTCAGGTTGCTCTATAAAACAGCTGATGGAGATAAGGACGGCGTACCGGACTCTGAAGATAACTGCCCGAATGATTACAACCCCGAATCCGATTGGACAGATATCAATGGTATGTTTCATACCAGCGAGCAAGCCGACTTTGACCTCGATGGTTTTGGCGACGTCTGCGACACCTGTCCCAACGAATTTGGTATCGACATAGATGGAGATGGTGACTGCTCTGATAGTGACCCGGATGATGACGGCGACGGGATTCTGGACGATGGCGATGGTTCGGGCGTGGCAGGTGACAACCCCTGCACCGGTGGAAATACCGTGGGGTGTGATGACAACTGTCCCACTGTGGACAATCCTAACCAGGAGGATGCTGACGGCGACGGTGAAGGGGACATCTGTGATCTCTGTCCCTTTGATCCCGATGACGATTGGGATTTTGATGGTCTGTGCGTAAACGATCCTACAAATCCTGATCTGTGTCCTCGGGATCCGGACAACGATATAGACGGAGACGGCATATGCGCGGGTGAGGGCTTTTATAGTCCGAAAACGGGCGATCAGGACAACTGCCCGGGAACGCCCAATGGTCCGCTTGCAGGCACCTGTACCGCAGGTGATGAGGGACTCATCGGCACCACGTGTCAAAACAATGGTGAATGCGGTACAGGCGGATTTTGCAGCATGGCCCAGGAAAACTCTGATAACGATGATTTTGGCGACGTCTGCGACGACTATGTCAACGATCCTGACAACGACAAAGACGACGACGGTCTCGGGGCGGATGAGGACCCCGACGACGACAATGACGGGATTCCGGACGACGGCGATGGTTCGGGCGTGGAAGGTGACAACCCCTGCACCGGTGGAAATACCACGGGGTGTGATGACAACTGCCGGTCAACCTACAATCCGAATCAGCAAGATCTTGACGGCGACGGCATCGGCGATGCCTGTGACAGGAATGCGGATGGTGACACGAATGCGAGTGGTGATCCGTGCATTACGGTCTATCCCTACAACCCGGATATCCATCCTTACGATCCTGATCCTCCTTATAATGATGTCTGCCACGACTGCGACGATTTCAACCCAGCAGTGCAACAGACGGATCCTGACTGCATCGGCGAAGAGGCGCCCGAGGCGGGCACTGGTCGAGGCGACGCGGATAATGACGGAATTATAGACAAAAAGGATAATTGCTGGCAGACCCCAAATCCAAAAATAAAGAGCTGGTATGACATCAACGAGGATTGGCATCATCCGAATGATAATAAATGCACCTACACTGTTTGTAAATGGGAACAGCTGGACTATGACCTCGACGGAGACGGTGATGAATGCGACTCCTGCCCAGGTGACCCGAATAACGATCAGGATGACGACGGGATATGCGCAGGTAACGGCTTTCAGTTCTCGAAAACGGGCGATCAGGACAACTGCCCCAATATCCCCAATGCCGATCAGCGGGATACTGATGAAGACGGGGTGGGCGACGCCTGTGACCCGGATGATGACAATGATGGAATCTGTGATGAAAATGCAGAAATTCCGCCCGGAACTCCTGGCGCTGAAAATGGGTGTACGCCTGGCCCGGACAACTGCCCCTTAATCCCTAACCCCGGCCAAGAAGATGGAGATCGTGACGGTATCGGTACTGCTTGCGATCCGTCCACCAGCGAATACAGCATCATCTGGAAATCCGGTACCTTCATCGATGATTGGTTACCGGAGTATGGATCCACCGTAACCGTTACTGATCAGCATGTTGAGGTTGTGGGTGCTAATGGATCAACCTTCACCATCAATGAGGTAACGTTCTCTAACGACCCGGACCACATCCTTATAACTGCCCATGAGGGCAAGTGCACCAACGATAACGACATCAACAACCCGGAACTGGATTATAATGCTCCGGATTTTGATTGCACGGTCTCTGCTGACCATAAGTCAGTTGACCTGAACTGCAAGGATTTCGGAGGGTCCGTGACCCTTCGTGTGATAGCAACGATAACCCCGGATGATGGACCGCAGGAAACCGTGGAAAACGATCTCACCCTGCCCAAGGATCGGGATGGAGACGGTTTGCCGGACGCCTGGGAGGACAAGGTCTGGGAGGACCCCCCCGAGCATTGCGGCAATTTGAATCCAGAGGACGATGACGATGGTGACGGGCTGAGCAACCTGGAGGAATATCGCGGATTCATATGGGGTCCCAAGTTAGTCGAAGTAGATAATAATAACATTGGGCCAAATTATTTATATCAGACCAGGGCTTTTGTGCCCGAATCCAATTCCTCAGATCATTTCAGGACACATCCCAAGAGAAGGAACCTGTTCCTTACAGTCGAAAACTATGATTTCGGCACCTATGACTACCCTGGTTGTCTCGACTGCCCCTTTGCCCTGGGCGCCGCATTTTACGAAGCCGGAGTGGACGTATATGCGCTCAGTATGGATGCCCCTTTGCCCGAATTCATTTCTCAACATTCTTCAACCTGTCAAGATATTGGACAATGTTGGCAGGCTAACATTCTCGTGGCCAAATCTCGTAATGATCTGGAAAACATCCTTGGGACTTCGGACGGTCACATCATAAAGCTAGGCGTCAGGAGCTGGAAATGGACGACTAAAGGATATGGCCATATTGGCTGGGCGCCACCTTATACTCCAACATATGGATTGGGTAAGACCTATGAGATACCTCTTAATTATTACTTTGAGGATAAGCCTTACTTGAACAGTACAGTAATTGGTGAAGCATCACAACTCGATTTCTGTAAACACCCAATAAACGACGGCACCGTGGAAGACATCAATGATAACGGTTTAAATGACTTTAACGAAGAGCTTGGAATTATGGAAGACTATAATGAGAATGGGCTCACGGGGGATCTCTATGTGGTCTACCCGGACGTAAGCTTTGCTCGAGATTTCAGTGCCCTTAACGTGGACGGAGATGATAAAGTGGAGCTTCCGGTGGTGACTAGTGAGGATATCCAGGATGTTATCGTAACCGGCAATTATCCCTATGAGTACACCAAAGCTCAGGTTCTCAAACATACCATCACCCATGAGCTGGGACATGCCGTGGGTATGTCTCATACCCAGGATGATACCTGTGTGATGTATGACCTAAGCATCAATTGGAGCAGGGATGACCATTTTTCTGATCTTGCGACATCCAAAATGAGGATTATCAACAAATTATATTACTAAGGGAGGAGGGGAATAACAAATGAATAAAAAGCTGTTTCACCTATTGATTATTCTGGCCCTGGTTGTCGGCATCTCTCAGGGTTCGGCCACAGCTCAGAAGGTACCGGTATGTAAAACTCAGGCACTCATGGAACCGGAGGGGCCTGAAATATGTGTGAGTTTGGTTATCCCGGACTTACGAGATACCTTTGCGGAGAATGAGCCCATTGAGGTTCGTCTCTCCATAGGAGTTGTGGGTGAAGATGATGTGGTCACTTCGGCATCCTTTCCCGATGATCCTCATCTCTTGCTCCACTTTTATAACCAGGATGGGTGGCTCGTCACGGCCAATCAATTTATTCCGGCAAACGAACCGCCACCGCCCCATGTTCATTACATAGCCGGTTCCCTGAAACAAGTGGATGCCGTTAAAACCCTGAAAGGCGAAAGGGTCAGGGATGAAGAAACCGGAGGGGGCTGGACATTCACCCAGACTTTCAATGTGCTCGATTTTTATTCGTTGGGAGCAGGGGACTGGCGGGCAACGGTGTTTATTCCCATGAGGACCTATCCCGTACCTCCCGGCACAAAATATGCCCAGCTGGATTCCTCGGATTGGTCCGGCACACTCCAGTCCAACACGGTGGAATTTTCCATTGTTTCCGGAGATTCCGATAATGACGGCGTGCCTGATGATGTGGACGACTGTCCGGATGTGGCCGGACCGGCCGATCAAAACGGATGTCCCCACGCGGATGAAACCGCCGTGACCATGAGTATCATCGATCTGTCGCGAAGCGGCGTGTGCGGGTACAAACCTAACGGCCAGGCAAGGATTAATTGTGAACAAGTCATAGAAAATGTAGCGGTCAAGGTATTTGATCGCGATGAACAGGATTTCATTGACGCTTATGGGCATTGGCCTTGCAGACATCTTTTGGATAATATCTTTGAAGAGCCCATTGCCTTTACCGGGGCTTGTATTACCGATGACAACGGAGAATGCATGGTGGGGGAAGATCACCCGGGCAAATATCTGGTCATTGCCAAATACCAAGATCCGGGCAGCAATAAGACCGTATACACCGGAAAGTTTAAGAATTTCATGTGGAATCGGTCCGGCTGCTGGTGGCATTGGGACAGAGACGATGATGATCAGGGCGGCGTAACGCCGCCGGACATAATCAGAAAGCATCTGCGCATCATTAAAATGATCCGAAGAAATGGCAGCGTGAAATTTCTTGGAGGGTTAAAGACCATTATCACGGGTTCGCAGCTGGATATCTATCATCCGGAATATACGATCTGGGAAGGCGATCAGGAGCTTTATCCGTTCGTGTACACTTCGGAGGAAAATTGGGATGTGGATGTGTGCATGTATGTGCCCCAAGGCTACAACCTGATGGGAATTTTGGATGACAATGAAGAAGTGGTTTCCACCACTGACTGTGTTAATGCCTTTGTGGCCGGTGAGTCCAAAGTCTTTTTGTTCGAGGTGGAGGATGTGGGAAGCCCTGAACCCGAGTTGAGCTTTACATTAAGGGCTAAGCATAAAAAGGGCAAGATCAAGAAATTAAAGAAAAAGATTGATGGTGTGCGTAAGCGGAATGAAGCGAAATTAGAAAAACGCAATCGTAGAAAAATCAAGAAATTGGCGCCTAAATGGAAGAAACGCGAAAAGAACTTATTGAAAAAAATGAAAAAAAAGAAAGCTGAAAAGGAGAAAAAAGAGAAAAAAGAGAAAGCTAAAAGGAAATAATAACCAAGGAGAAAAAGCCCTTTCGGGTAAAGCCATAAAGCGCCCATAAAGAATCCTGTCTCAAAGGACCAGGCTTTGTTTCCCCTGAAAGGGGCTGTTTTAGTAGAAGCCGTATAAGTTGAAAGTGTCTATTTCTGGTTAGCCGGTTAGCCAGTTGGCCGGAATCAAATTACCGGCGAACTGGTCCGCCCGGCATTCGCCTGAGGCGTAGCCAATGGCGGACGGGCATAACCGGCCCACGGGAACAACATATTTTGTAACTTAGTTCACTTCAAACTATTGCAGCAATTCTTCAGGCGGAGCCGAAGAACTCTGACCTGGCACTCCGAGGCGTAGGCTCTACGAGCCAGAGAATCAAAAGACCAGGTTTTTCAGGACAAAATAAAAACACATAAAAAAAGGAGGTAAAAAATGAAGAAAAAACGTGGATTTTCAATGCTGTTTTTGAGCGTCATGCTCGCTGTTTCACTGATTTTCGTTGCCATACCGGATATGGCTACCGGAGCTGCGGGTGGACCGGAACCAGGCGATGTAAAATTCCAAAATGGAAAGATTACCGGTATCATGAAGGTGGTTCTAGGTGAGCAATCCGGAGATGAGGCTTGGGTCACAGTTTCCCTTATAGGGTTCTGCAAGGGAAAGATTAAAGAATGCTACGTTGAAGTGCCTCCGACAGATTTCCTAGTGCCCCTATTGTCTATGCATCGACCATTTTTTGCTATAGCGGGCTGGAAAATTCTTCTTGAAATGTATATAGAAGCGCAAGGTGCAGGGCCTGCCGGATGTTTCTCCGAGGACGGAGGTGAGACCCTGATGATCGAAGATGTGAAAAAAGTCTATACGGTTGTAAATAATGGAGGTGCTTTAGGCGACACTATCGTGGCTGATGTTGTCGTAAAGGCTTTAAAATAAGGCATAGCAAAGTGATTATCGGAAATGGATGGACATTGTGATAGTATCCCAATTATATTAAATTCAAAACCTGTTATCCGGACAGCATTTATGCCCGCCTGCTGCAAACTGTGGCTGGCGGGCATTACGATTTGAAGGAACCCATGCTCAAAAATATTCTTTTTTCCATTTCTTCAGCATTTTTATTGGTTCTTTCATTTCCCCAGTTCGATTTGTCCTTCCTGGCCTGGATCGCGTTGACTCCCTTATTGGCGGTTTTGGCCACAAGTGGCCCGAAACGAGGTTTCCTCTTTTCCCTGTTGTGCGGCATCATATTCTTTTCAGGAATCTTCCACTGGATCTTAGAAGTACCGCGGTACAGGTTGCTTCACCATGGTATCCTGGGGCTCTATTTGGGATTTTATTTTGGACTTTTCGGACTGGCGTTCAGTGGGGTCTGTGTGCGCCTTGGTCTTACGACGGCCCTTATTGCGGCACCTTTCTTCTGGGTTTCTTTGGAGTTTCTCAGGTCCAACCTGTGGTTTCTGGCCCTTCCCTGGGGACTGCTGGCCCATTCCCAGCATCACCATCCGGTATTCATCCAAACGGCTTCGGTGACCGGAACCTATGGGGTCAGTTTTCTTATTGTTCTGGTAAATTCAGCTCTCACGGCAGTGGGCGATGGAGTGCTGAGCCGGTTCAAAAACCACGCCACAGCTTTTGACCGGACTCCCTTTCCAAAAGCTCGAACCTGGGCTGTTGCCATAGCCGGGGGCATATGGATCATATCATTGATCTACAGCCAGGTCATGATCTCCAGACCGTTCGACGGCCAGGCGGCCAAGGTGGCGGTCGTACAACCCAATATTCCCCAGAATAAAAAGTGGAACAGAAAATATGCCGATTTCATTATGCAAACCTATGCCGATCTTACAGAGCATGCGGCCGCAGAACAACCGGCACTGATCATCTGGCCGGAAAGTGCCACACCCGCAGCAATAAATCAAAATATGAAGGTAAAACGACAGGTTGAACATATCGTAAGAAGCGCAGAAACTTATCTTTTGCTCGGAAGCTGTGAGCAGCAGAAATTCGGACAGAGAAGATCGAAAAAAATCATCTATAAAAACTCTGCATTTCTAATATCCGCCAAAAACAGACCGGCCAAGAGACAGCGATATCAAAAAATTCGTTTGCTCCCGTTTGGAGAGTACCTCCCTTTAAAAAAAACTATCCCCTGGTCCATGATCAATGTGCCGGATATCGAACGATCCGTACCCGGAAATAAGTACACGGTGTTTGAACATCCAGCGTTCCGTTTTGGAGTGACCATCTGCTGGGAAAACATTTTCCCTGAAATGGTCCGGCAATATGTCCTGAGAGGCGCCGAGGTTATCGTCAATATTACCAATGAGGCCTGGTTCGGAAAGACTGCGGCCCCGTATCAGTTTGTTTCCATGAGTGTGTTTCGCGCAGTAGAAAACCGTATCTATGTGGCCCGCTCTGCCAATACGGGAATCTCATGTTTGATCGATCCTTATGGTCGAATTGTGGACCGGGTGAGAAATGCACGTGGAGATGATACTTTTGTAAGGGGAAACCTGATCGGATACGTCATCCCCATGACATCCAAAACTTTTTACACCAGATACGGCGACTGGCCGGTGTGGGTGTGCACAGTCTTTTCTGTTGTTTTTATACTTTTAGCGCTGTTTAAAGGTTCTAGGTTCAAAGGTTCAGAGGTTCAGGGTTGAATGATTCAGAGGTTGAGGGATAAATATTTCTAAACGATGAACATCGAACGTATTAAAAGATGAATATTGAACATCGAACGTCCAACATCCAATGGTGAATGAAAAATGAAAACAAGAGCAAGAATTTTATCAGGTTTTAAAGTAAACTGAGGAGCGAAGCGACATCATTATTCGACGTTCAACGTTGGAAGTTCAATGTTCGAAGTTCATCTTTTATCTTTAACCTTTGAACCCTTGAACCTTGAACCTTGAACCCTGAACCTTGAACCCTGAACCTTGAACCCTGAAAAATATGAAAGAAGTCAATAAAAAAAGAATTCTTTCCACCTCCGCCTTTGTTTTGACCGTATTTTTGGTTCTAATCATTGCCGGCTTCTATATGTATAACATCATCCAATGGAGAAACTATCCGGATTTTGGATTCGGCTTTCGAGCCGCTACCGGAATAAATATTATCGGGACCGTCTCAAAACATGGCCGTAAGTGTGGATTGGAAATTGGAGATCGTATATTAACCATCAATGACAAAACCTTTGAAAATATAAAGGAATTCCGTTCAGCAATGAATCGGAAGCTCGGAGAGGAAAATATCTATCTTCTGGAAAGAAAAGGTCGACTATTTCATGTCACAATCACCAACATCCCCATAGGCTTCAAGAGGTCATTTTTGAAGAGCGGCTTTCTCTTTTTAATGGGGCTGTGTTATGCGTTTATTGGAATTATGGTTTTTTTGATGAAACCCCATAAGCGAACCAGTTGGATTTTTTTTGTCTTTGTTACCATTATCGGCCTGTTCATTATTTTTCTCTATAAAATGGGAAAAACAACGCCGTTTTGGCTGGAAACAGTGCATATTTTTGCCTATGCTTTTACACCGGCAGTTTTTATTCATCTAGCGTTCAGCTTTCCTCAAGAACGTAATCTCTTCAAACGGCATCCTTATATGCAGTATTTACCATACATGGCTTCCGGCATTTTGTTACTGCGCATACGGTCCGTCACACCCACGATGATGGACGTACCAAAAACTTGGATGATTGTATTAATGACCTATACGACGGCCGCAGTGTTGTTATTCTTAGGTTCTTGTCTGCAGCTTTGGCTCAAGTCCCAGTCTGAAATCGTTAAAATTCGATCCAAAATGATCCTTCTGGGCGTTGCCATTTCATCGACATTGCCGTTATTGGATTTTGTGAGCAACACCCTTTTTCAAATATATATTTTGCCTCATCCCATTTATGATATTCCTTTTTTAATTTTCTTTCCTATATTCTTAGGCTATTCCATCGTCAAGCACGATCTCTTTAATTTTGATGCTATCATTAAGCGCACTTATGGGTATGTACTGACCACCGGTGCAATTGCAGGGGTTTACGGGGTGTTTGTGCTCGTCTCTGAAATAGCCTTTGGAAGATTTGAAATCACCAAATCTCCCATGTTTCCGCTGGTGTTTATTCTTGGAGTGGTATTTTTCTTTAACCCCATCCGCAACCGGGCGCAAAAATTTATTGACCGGGTATTTTACCGTCTGGAATACGACTATCAGGAGACCGTACACCGGATCAGCCAAACCATGCGGTCCCTTTTGAAACTGGATGAAATCGGAAAGAGCATCATGGAGACGGCTATGGGTACCCTGTTTATCGACGCCGGCGGTGTCATGCTGCTGAACCGAAAAAATGACGTGTATGAATGTCTTGCCGAAGCAGGTATCAGGGAAGTAAGAAATAGTGAAACCGGAGGGAAAGGCACCTCGCCTATTGCAGAAGAAAAAGACATAAAAAAATCGAAAGTAAATGACCAAACCACTCTTCAGGCTGTAGAATCTGAAACGCCGAAAAACGATATTCAAGACTCACGGCGATTAAACTTAAAACTGCCTGCTGATGCGCCGTTTATTCAGAAAATGGCAGAAAGAAAAAAAGAGGTGACCCTATACGATATTCAGGAAGATCCGTTCTTTCAAGACCACAAAGTTACATGCATGGATACGTTTGACCAATTACAAGCCACCCTGATTGTGCCCCTGATATACGAGGATCGCCTGACTGGCCTGATATCCCTTGGAGAGAAAAAATCAGGAAAGTTTTACCGCCGGGAAGACATCAACCTGCTCAACACCCTGGCCAACCAGGGGGCCGTGGCCATTGAGAACGCTCTGATGATTGAGGAGGTCATAGAAAAAGAACGCATGGAAGAAGAGCTCTCCATTGCCCGGGACCTTCAAGTGAGCATGCTTCCGGCGGCATGCCCCCAAATCCAGGGATTTGAGATTGCCGCCTATTCCCTTTCCGCCCGGGAGGTGGGGGGTGATTTTTATGATTTTATCGAGATGGGAGAACAGAGGGTCGGCATGGTTATCGGCGATGTGACCGGGAAAAGTGTTTCCGGGGCTTTGGTCATGTCCGCGTCCAGAAGTATTTTCAGAATGCTTTCCGAAGAACAAATGAGTGTCGGAGAAATCATGATGCGCGCCAACCGGAGAACCAAGAAAGATATCAAAACCGGTATGTTCGTGGCCCTTTTGTATGCGGTGCTGGATGCAAATGATAAAACCCTGAGCTTATGCAGTGCCGGGCAGACACAGCCCATATACCGGTCTTCGGAAACCGGAGAATCTAATTTGGTTGAGACCAAAGGAGACACGTTTCCCCTGGGGATTCTGGAAGATGCCGAATACGAGGAAACCCGGTTGGAGCTGGAACGCGGGGACACGGTGATTCTCTATACCGATGGCATCGTGGAAGCCATGAATGACCGGGAAGAAATCTTCGGGTTCGACCGGCTGTTGGAACTTGTTCAAGGGGAAAGGGAAATATCAGCGGATGCGCTCCTCAAGAAGATATTATACAAGGTGAATGAGTTTGCCGGAGGAGCTGCCCAGCATGATGATTTGACCGTTATAGTGATAAGTGTTGAAGAATAAATAATTTTTCACCGCCCCAATGAAATTCGCTTCGCTCCTCATTGACATGAATTTCATAAGGCAGGCAGAGTCGCTAAGTTCTCAGAGAAAAATATTTTTCCCTTTTCTGCTGACCCCAGAGGAATATGCTTCGCATTCCACAGGGCAGGGAGGGCAGAAAAGGGAACTGGCTAATTCTATAAATGATTCTTTGAATTTTTCAAATCTTTTTCTGAAGGGCATGCCCCTTTTTCTTTGCTGGCGTCTCAGCAGCAAAGAAAAAAGACAATTTATCTCAGCGTACTTTGCGTCTCGAACGAGCCCAGCGAGTGGGCGGTAAAATCCCTAAAGCTATTCACCTGAAAGTCGAAGGTTTTTAATCTGGTAAATGAAAAAAACGATGCTCTAATCTTTGAATAAGTTGCTTTTTTTTATCAAGCGTGATAAGGAATTAATATTTCGAAATTTTTAAAATCTATTGAAACCAGTAGATTCCCACGGGATTACGCGCCCTGGTCCTCTGCCAACTATTGATTGTTATTACAGCAGATTCCGCTCATTCTCATATGAAACAAGGAGAGCCCATAACGTGAAACCTAAAAATAACAAATTTGTCAGAATGCTGGATCAACAAACCATTGAAGTCAGCCTTCCCAATAAGCTTGGCTATGAGCGGATCGCCATGTCATGTTCGGCAAGTTTTGCCAAAATCGTGGGCTTCTTACCGGAACGCGTAGAAGATTTAAAAACCGCCGTATCCGAGGCCTGTCTCAACGCCATGGAACACGGCAACCTGAATCATCCTGAAAAAAGGGTGCTCGTCACCATGGATTACAAGGATCATGTATTCAGAGTCTCTGTGATGGACCAGGGTGAGGGCATGGGAAACTCTCCAGAAATACCTGAAGAACATGATATAGAGAAAAAAATTGAGCACTTGGAAACCCCGAGAGGCCTGGGAATGTTTTTGATAAAACAGCTTGTGGATCAAGTGGAATACAATAAGATGACCGAGGAAGGGCATATGGTGAGGATGGTGTTGAAACTCACAGGTTAAAAACAGGTTCAAAGGTTGGTAGATCTATTTAATTTGATTTTTTTGACATTTTTACCGCAGAGGCGCGGAGAATGCAGAGAAAGGATGCTTTTCTTTTGCCGCTGACCCCGGTTAAATAGACTTCAGATTTAACGGGGCAGGGACGACGGCAAAAGAAAAAAAATCAATCGCTATTCGATATTTTTGGATTCTAAATGCCCGTAGGGCAAGCTTCTTATTGTTTTCCGTCCTCTCAACGGAAAACAATAAAAAAAACACACTCTGGGCTCTTTGCGACTCTAATGATCCCCACGAATGTGGGGAGAATGGGCGGTGAGTTATAGTATCAAAACAAATATGATCATAGCACAACCCTGAACCGGTCAAGCAAGTCGTATTTAAAAATCTTAATAATCTTTGACCATACGTGTTTAATAATAAGAAAAGGTAGGTCGATTATGAATTCAGAAATTGAAATCACTCTTGAAAAACAAAACGATATTACCATATTTGACGTACAGGGGGATGTGACTGCCTTTTCCGAGCCATTTTTTACCAAAACTTACCAGACTGCAAACGACCAGGGAGCGAGCAAGATTTTGTTGAAATTTTATGAAGATGCCTACATTAATAGCGGCGGCATCGCCATACTCATCCAGCTTCTGGCCCAAACCAAACGAAACAACCAGCAGATCTGCATCACCGGACTTTCGAATCATTTCAAAAAAATATTCAACATGGTAGGCATCACAAAATTTGCTCGAATATACAACACCGTGGATGAAGCGGTAAATAATATGTCCATGTAACCTTTGAACCCAAATGTATTGAAAAAATTACTCACCGCAGAGGCGCAGAGATCGCAAAGAAAAGATACTTTCCTCTTGCCGTTGACCCCGGTTAAATAGACTTCAGATTTAACGGGGCAGGGACGACGGCAAAAGAAAGAAATCAATCGCTACACGATATTTTTGGATTCCAAATGCCCGCAGAGCATGGTTCTTATTGTTTTCCGTCCTCTCAATGGAAAACAATGAAATAAATAACCTCTGAGTACTCTGCGTCTCTAATGAGCGCAGCGAATGGGCGGTGGATATACAACCGTAATTCTCAGCAAATTTTTACACAATCTCCTTTTTATACAGAACGACATAAATCTTTGCGCACAATATTTTAACAACTATTTTAAATAACCTTTTTATAATGCATTGAAATCGTCATTTACTATAATGATACGCAATTAAATATGACGCTATGTATAGAAAGGAATGATCCCATGCAATTATTGTCTTCATGCTACCTTTTTAAAGGACTTTCCGAGTCACAATTTCACCAGCTATCTGCAATAGCAAAAGAGGTGCGGGCTAAGAAAGGACAGTTTCTCATCCACGAGGGGCAACGGGCTGAAGAACTCTTTGTTCTGGAACAAGGGGCGGTTGAATTGCTGACAAGGGTGAATGACGATTTGGTGAATGACAATTTTGAACTTCCCCTCGCCATAATGCGAAATCCTGGAGATTGCACCGGAACATCGTCTCTGCTTGAACCCTATACATACAGTCTTTCGGCACGATGCTTTGAAGACAGCCAGTTACGGGTCATTCAATACACGGAGCTTAAATATCTCATGCAGACAGACCACGAATTGGGCTGTATGCTGATGAAGAATCTGGCACAGCACCTGCTCGATCGGCTCAAAGAAACCCGACAGGAATTGAAAATCCATTTCAAAACGCTGTTTAAATCAAGTCACCATTAACAATAAGGCTGGTCTTTATGGAGCCCGAATAGAAGCTTTAATTGAATTATATTCACCGCCCGCTCCGCTCAAGTCGCAGAGGACACGAAGGGTATAATATTTAATTTGCCGTTGAGAGGTCGGCAAATCAAAAACCATCATCCCGAAGGGATAGTGGTTTTATCCAATCGTCCTCTCAACGATTGGATAAAAATAATACTAAACTCTGCGATCTTTGCGGCTCTGCGGTGAATAATTTTTTAATGATCACAACATGACAGACATTAATAAATTGAGCAGTATTATCATCGGAGCGGCTATAGAGATACACAAAGCCCTTGGACCTGGTTTGCTTGAATCCGCATACGAAGGATGCATATGTCACGAACTGAGTCTCGGAGGCCTATCATTAGAAAGACAAAAACCTTTAGCTGTCCGGTATAAAGGGATAAATTTGGATTGTGGGTACAGACTGGATGTAGTTGTTGAAAACACAATCATACTTGAATTAAAGTCATGCGAGAAAATTGAGCCGATTCATAAAGCCCAACTTTTGACATACCTTAGATTATCTGGCCTTAAATTGGGACTCCTCTTGAATTTCAATGTGCCACTTATGCGAGATGGCATAGTAAGAATAGTGAACGGGTTAGAATCGTAGTTTAATTAATCCATTAACCTTACCGCTTTGGCGGGATGGTCCAAGCTTTGCTATGAAGATATATGAGTTTATATTCACCGCCCGCTTCGCTTGAGACACAAAGAACGCAGAGTTAAATATTATTTCTTTTGCCGTTGAGAGGACGGCAAAAGAAAACAACTCAACCTATATAAAAGTAATAATATATTGAAATACAGGTAGTTATTTCTTTATCACACAGAGGTGCATTTTTTTGCTTTCCGGCGTCCCTGCCCTGTGGGATGCGAAGCCTATTCCTCTGGGGTCAATGGAAAGCAATAAAGAATTAACCTCAGCGTCCTTTGCGGCTCTGCGGTGAAATATTAACCATCTTTTAAATCCATCCATTAAGAGTTGAGGCCACAAAATGGACATTGAAAAAGAATTAGAAAAACTTAGGAATTCTCTCCAGCAGGCGGAGCGCATCGAAACCGAACTGGATCGGCGCGTCTATTATCTAAAAACCCTTTATGACGTGAGTAAAGACATTTTCGGCAGTGTCGAGTATGAGTCGATTCTGAAAAATTTCCTGTTGATGACCATGGGTAATTTTGGCCTGACCGAAGGGTTTATCCTCACGGTAAATGTGCCCCGCGAAGAAATAAACGGATTTGTATCCGTGGGATTTCAACCCAATGATATTTCCTTATTGCAAACCGGCGGAAGCCAAATCCTGCTTTCTCCGGATCTGCTAACGTCTATCCAAAAGCAACCGGATATCAAAACCTGCGGTCTACTTCCTCCGACAATGATCTGTGCGTTCCCGTTTACCGTGGACACAGACTGTACCGGGATTATGGGGCTGGGCGCCAAACTTGTGGGAGACCCTTACAACAGGGATGATGAGGAACTGCTGGATACCCTTGTCAACAACCTGATTGTTGCCCTGAAAAACGCCAGATCTTTTGAAGAAATAAATAACCTCAACCGGGAACTTCAAGAGAAAAACATTCAGCTGGAAACCGCCCTCAACGAGCTGAAGGCCTCCATGAGAAAAGTTGAAATTCTTGAAAGCGTGAAAGAAAACCTGAGCAAATTCGTACCGGTAACGGTTTCCCGGATGATCGAAAAATCTCCTACAAATTCGATTCCAGAGAGCAAAAAACAAGATCTCTCGGTCCTTTTTGTCGATATTGAAGGATACACCAAGCTATGTGAGAAGTTAGGGAGCAGCCAAACCAATGAAGTCATCGAAAAGCATTTTTCTGCTTTCATGGATGCCATTTATACCTACAACGGTGATGTTAACGAGACCGCGGGAGACGGACTGATGGTTCTTTTCCTGAATGAAGATGAAAAGACCAGCGCTCTTGAAGCCGTTCGCACGGCTCTTTCCATACGGAAAAAGACTGTCCAGATCTGTGAAGACTGTTCTGCACTTTATCGTCCGTTAAATATAAACATGGGGATAAACTCGGGCCAAGCCCTGGTGGGGGCCGCAAAGTTCGAAACCTATTCGGGTTCTCGATGGACCTACACTGCCAGGGGTAATCTCACGAATGTTGCCGCACGAATCGGCGCCCAAGCAACCGGAGGAAGTATATATCTTTCCAAGGCCACTGCAGATAGAATTAAAGAACATTTTTCCCCGGTCCCCAAGGGCAAATTCAAGCTGAAAAATGTTTCCGAAGAGGTTGAAATTTTTGAACTTTAGGGGTTCTGGGTTCAGAGGTTGGTAGATCTATGTAATTTGAATTACTTTGTCATTTTCACCGCAGAGGCGCAAAGAGCGCAGAGAAAGGATGCTTTTCTTTTGTCGCTGAGAAGACGGCAAAAGAAAAAAAATCAATCGCTATTCGATATTTTTGGATTCTAAATGCCCATAGGGCAAGCTTCTTATTGTTTTCCGTCCTCTCAACGGAAAACAATAAAATAAATAACCTCTGGACTCTTTGCGACTCTAATGATCCCAACGAATGTGGGGAGAATGGGCGGTGAGTTATAGTATCAAAACAAATATGATTATAGCACAACCTTGAACCTTTGAACTCTGAACCCTTGAACCCCGAATTCCCGAACTTCTGAAACCTGAAACCTGATCCAAGTAAATCCTGTCTGAAATAAAAAAAACTCAATTACTCGAAATAAGAGGAGAGTCCCATGAAAGAAGATATGAATTTAAGTCTGGTTAAGATGATTTCGACCAACGGTACAGAAGAGCAGTGCTCTAACATAACCAACTGGCTTAAACAACGGTATCCGATAGATGGAATTGGATTTTTTCTCAAGGATGTGGAATCGACCCAGGCTCATTTTTTCACGGAAACCGTCCCAAAGAATGTTGTTCACAACCTGGAAGATATGCTTCTTAAAATCAACCAAACACAAGAAACTCAAAAGAATGTTCTGTTTTTTGCACAAAAACAAGACAAATTTATTACTTTTAGCCCCTCGGAACATCCCGACTCACCGGAACCCATTGGAGTTGCCATCCCTTTAGGGCTCCTGGGCCGCTCTGTGGGAACTTTGGCCCTGGTTGCAGATTCGGCAACAATTCGGGATTTTTCAACTGAAACTTACGATAAACTCTCTTTTATCCCCGTAATATCCGGCCTGCTGGATAATGCCGTGTCCCATGAACTCAAAGACAATAAAATACGCATGCTCAACCTTTACCAGACCGTAAGTTCTTCATTATCCTATATCGGGGACCTGCAAGAACTTCTCACCACTATTATCAGTATTGTGACTTCAGAACTCCTTTGCGAAGAATGCTCGGTTCTGCTCTATGATGAAGAAAACAGAGAGTTTGAATTTTTCACTGCCGTAGGCGAAACCGGAATGGAACTTGTGAAAGAGCGTTTTCCGGCTGACAAAGGAATTGCCGGTCGTGCCCTGAGAGAGAAAACCACCCAAGTTGTCAATGATGTTCAAAGCGACCCTGATTTTTATGGTGTGATTGACAAAGAACATGCGTTCAAAACTAAGTCCATTCTTGCAGCACCTTTAATATCCGGAGATGAACCTGTGGGGGTTATTAATGCCCTAAACAAAGTCGAAAATAAATTTTTTGATAAAGAGGATGATCAGATTCTTTCGGCCATCGCGGATGAAGTGGCTATGGCCGTCAAAAATGCAAGGCTCTTCGAGTTTGTGGTTGAAAGTTACTGTAAAATCAAGCAGGGAGCAAATAGCTGTAAAGGCTGCAAACGACCGCTTAAATCGTGGACTCCCTGTGCGAAGCACCTGGGGTTATGTTAAACCCTAAATGATCGTAAACAAAATGGGATAAATATTTTGTGTGTTTGATTTATTATAAATTTTAGTAAACTCAGAGGAATTTTCATAACTCTTCTATAAATGAAATATAAATTAATTAAGAAATCCCATTTTGGTTACCCGTTGGGAAATCCGATGACACCCCATCTTCTTCGTTATCAAGGGCTCGCAGTAGATGACTACGACTTCGCCCTTGATGCCTCGAATCTGGGGCATTCTCGACTTTCGCTCATTTAGGGTTATTCGTTCAGGGGTCAGAGGTTCTGGGTCTAATGGAAATATTTGAAAAAGGGATAAAGTCAGATGAAAATTAAATTCTATGGCACAAGAGGATCTGTCCCCACACCAGATCTGGATTATCTTCAATTTGGCGGAAACACCTCGTGCATCCGGATAACTTTTGCTACCGGCAGGATTGCTATTTTGGATGCCGGCACCGGAATTCGAAATCTGGGGAATGATCTATTAAAAAATTCTCATGAGCAGTACGATAATATCAATATTATACTTTCACACACCCATTGGGACCATATTCAAGGTTTTCCCTGGTTCGAGCCGGCTTATGATCCTCGACGAAATATCACTATAGGCATCTGTGGAAAAGAGAGGATGGGGAAAGATCTTGAGAACCTTTTTGCCACTCAAATGCAGAATGACTTTTTTCCTGTTCCCCTGGATAAGATGGGTGCGAATTTTACTTTCTTGCAACCGGACATCACCACATATGACCACCCCAGTGGAATTAGACTTGCAGCTTCCAAGCACAGACACCGTGGCGATGCCTATGGCTATCGTATTGAGGAAGGACATAAAACGTTAGTATATTGTACGGATGTCGAGCACAAGGATGGAATAGATCCCAACGTGGTGGCACTTTCCAAAAATGCCGATCTTCTTATTCATGATGCCCAGTACACCCCTGAAGAATTGAAGGCACGAAAGGGTTGGGGTCACAGCAGTTGGGAACAAGCCATAGAGGTAGCCAAACAAGCCGGGGTGAAAAAACTCGCTCTTTTTCATCACGACCCGGAACATAACGATACTTTTCTAACCGATATGGAAGTAGAATGCCAGAAGCATTTTTCAGACGTTTTTCTTGCAAGAGAAGGTGCAGAAATCATTGTTTAGTGCCTAAACGAAAACTGTCTTTTTCGCCAATATCTGCGTTAGACTCAAATTTTAATCCTCGAAATACTCAATGTATGTCTGTGGTTAAAATTTTCCTTTTCCTTGATCTTAACGAAAAATCCAAGTTTTCGTTTGGGCACTATTTAGATGGAACGATTCATTGGTAAAAGTTTCGGAAAACATCCCATGTGATTTGAGTTCAAGAACGACTATATACAAGAAATTTAATCCACCTTTACAAAAAAAAATAAACATTCTCCACTTATTTTATTCTTCCTTGTAGGTATCAAGGAACTCTTTGGAAGTAACAATCTTAATACCCATATAATTCTGAACGTCTAACAGTGCCTTGTCTCCTGATATGATGAATTTACATTTTAAAGCAACCGAACATTCAATAAATTTATCATCACCAGGGTCTTCCTTGACC
>Ga0272444_10000410_pt1 | contig 47043 bp, 41 predicted proteins | sample SSMForm13_FD_201033 | JGI IMG/M metagenome (GOLD analysis project Ga0272444, IMG submission 201033) | Marine sediment archaeal communities from Little Sippewissett salt marsh, Falmouth, MA, United States - SSM-Form-13 | ecosystem: Environmental > Aquatic > Marine > Wetlands > Sediment ... | reverse complement strand
CCGGATGTGAGCGCCTCGCGGAGTTTTTGATATTCGCTGTTTATGGACGCGTCCACGATATCGCATCTCTCTATGTCGATCAGTGTCCCTCCCACCGTGTCCATGAATCCCAGCTTCATCTCCCCGTTGGCATTGTCGCTGAAATGAAACTCCGCCTTTCCCCGGTAGTGAAAGGGCTGTGGCGAGGGGATGATAGCCTGTACGGGTGGAGTCGCTATCTTTCCGATTCTCTGGAAGGATTCCGCGACCTGCCGTTCTTTGATTGCAAGCTGGGCCGGATACGATAGGTGCTGGTACTGGCATCCGCCGCATGTGGAATAGTAGCGACATGGCGGCTCTACTCTGTCGGGCGAGGGAGTGATGATCTTTTGTATCCCCCCAGTACAGTAGTTTCGTTTAACCTCCACGATCCGCGCCTCGACCACATCTCCGGCGGCGGTAAAGGGGATGAAGACAACCATGTCGTCAGCCCGTCCGACCCCGTTGCCCCCGAAAGCGACGGCATGTACAGGGATTGTGATTATGTCTCCCGTGTGTAGAGTGGTATCCATGACGGCCCTTATACCCTGCCTCGCGGGGGAAAACAAACCTTTATTTTCCTTTACAATCATGGCGAATATTGATATTCCCTTCCTTCATTTTTTTTTGCGAAAAGGATCCCATGACAATAGAGGAAAATAACAACATACACCGCATCAGGACGGGTGACAGGGAGATCATTCTCATCGGCACCGCGCACGTCTCCAGGGAGAGCGCCGACCTGGTGGAGAGGGTGATAGAAGAAGAGGGCCCGGACACGGTATGCGTGGAGCTGTGTCAGTCCCGCTATGACGCGATCACGCAGAAGACCAGCTGGGAGGAGATGGATATCCTGAAGATAATCCGCAAAAAACAGACCGCGCTTCTCCTCTCGCAGCTTATAATGGCGTCGTTTCAGAAGAAGCTCGCGGAGAAGTTCAACATAAACCCGGGCGAGGAGATGATACGCGCGATACACAAGGCGGAAGAGGCGGGGGCGGAGGTCGTTCTGGCTGACCGCGATATTCGCACCACTATGAAACGGACATGGCGTAATATGCGGTTCCTCAGCAAGCTCAGATTCGTTTTTGAACTGATCTCCTCCATCTTCATCTCCGAGGATATCAGCGAAGAGGATATAGAAAAGCTGAAAGAGCGCGATGCCCTGGAACTGGCCCTTCAGACCTTCGGTAAAGAACTGCCGGAGATAAAGACCACGCTGATTGACGAGAGAGACCAGTTTCTCGCCCATTCGATTGCGGGAGCAGCCGGCAGCAAGGTAGTCGCGGTAGCCGGCGCCGGTCATGTACCCGGCATACTGGAACATTTTGACAAAGAGATCGACATTGCCGCGATAAGCGAGGTCCCGCCGAAGGGCAAAGTGGGATGTTTTATAGGATGGGGGATTTCTCTTGCCGTTATCGGGATCATCGTGACGGGATTCTTTCATTCGGGAAACGAAGCGGGCCTGAATATGATTAAATGGTGGGTCCTTGTAAACGGTGTATGCGCGGGTCTCGGCGCCACGCTGATGCTGGCACATCCCCTCACCATCATCGCTTCCGTTGTCGCCGCGCCCCTTACTTCGATAAACCCGATGATAGCGGCCGGCTGGGTAGCCGGTCTGACGGAGGCGCTTTTGAGAAAACCGCGGGTAAAAGATTTCATGGACCTGAAAACGGATATATCCTCGATAAAGGGATTCTGGCGTAACAAGATTACCCGGATACTTCTCCTTATCGTCTTTGTAAATATAGGAAGCTCAATCGGAACATTTGCCGCCATACCGCTTATGATGAGGTTTTTAAATTAGATGCAGAATACTGATAAAAAATCAATACTTTGTCCCAATTGCAGGAAGCTTATCAATAATGACGAGCCGTACTGTCCCTACTGCGGGCTCTCAAAGCCCGGATCGGTGTGGAGGAAAACCACTCCTTCGGGCCTGCTGCGCAATCCCTCCGATATGATAAAGGCAATAATATACGTTAATATCGGATTTTATATCTTTTCCCTCTTATTGAATCCCAAGGGGCTCGGTATGTCCGCGAATCCCCTGGCCTTTTTATCCCCCTCCAACAACAGTCTTGTGCTTCTGGGCGCAACGGGAACCATACCCATAGACAAGCTGCACTGGTGGTGGTCGCTCGTCTCGGCCTCGTATCTCCACGGCGGGCTGCTGCATATCGCCTTTAACATGCTGGCCCTGAAACAACTGGGCCCCTTTGTGCTGAGGGAATACGGCGTTAATCGTTTCTTTGTCATATATACGGTAACCGGCATAGCGGGATTTTACCTGTCATATGTCGCCGGCGTCCCCCTGACCATCGGGGCCTCCGCGAGTATCTGCGGGCTTATCGGCGCGACTCTCTATTACGGAAAGAGCAGGGGGGACCTTTACGGAGAGGCGATCTACAAGCAGGTTATGGGATGGGTCGTGGGCCTGGCGCTGTTCGGTTTCATGGTCCCCGGAATCAACAACTGGGGACACGGGGGAGGGATCGTTTCGGGCATCCTTCTCGGTTTTCTTCTCGGATACACTGACAAATACGGGGAGAACCGGCTCCACCGGGTGCTGGCAACTCTCTGTATCCTTTTGACGGCGGGAGTCCTGTTATGGGCTGTCCTGCAATCCATATATTATTCTTTCACCTGACACGCGAATATGCCATAACAGACTCAGCAATTGACACACACCGGATATTGCCCTATATTTGTGGAGATGATTCGGATTGTACGGGGTCCTGGTGACCTGCGGTTATGAAAGGGGACGCGCATGTTAAAACGATATTGCCTGGTGCTGATCCTGCTGGCCGGGATACTCTTTTTCGCGGGCTGTTCCGTGCAGCTGGGGGACAGGGTGGCCGGTATTCACGGGGGAAAGTTTTTTTATACGGAGGGAAACCTTGTTGTTAATTACGACGTTTCGCTCGAAAGGACCTGGAAGGCCTCTGAAAAAACCATGGCCGATATCCAGGCTTCCGATATCGAAGTAGACAGAAAGGTATCGGGAGGCGTGCTGAAGGGTACGCTGAAGGGTGAGGATATTCGCATATCCCTCAAATATCTCGAGAAGGAGTTGACACAGGTATCGGTACGGGTCGGCCTTACGGGGAACAGCATCGCCGCGGAAATGATACAGACAAAGATCAAGAAAAACCTTATCAACATGTAAGTCAACTGAAAAGCAGCTAAAACGATGAGTCATATATCGGTTCGGAGAAAACCAGTTATTGTCGGGATCATGGGGAGTCACCGGGAGGATGCTCCCTCTGTGCAGGACGCGTTTGTCCTGGGAGAGATGATAGCCCGGCGGGGTCATGTTCTCCTTACCGGCGGCGGTACGGGGGTTATGAAGGCCGCGTCCGAGGGGGCACACCGGGCCGGCGGACTTGTGATTGCCGTCCTTCCGAACGACAGAAAGCGTCCCCTTCACGACTATCCAAATGAATTTGTCGATATTCCGGTCTATACCGGCATGTATGACGCGAGAAACATTATCAACGCGAAGACCCCTCACGTTATTATCGCCCTTGGCGGCGGGCCGGGGACGCTGTCGGAGATAGCAATCGCGCTCAAGGCCGGAACACCCGTTATCGGTTTGGGCGCTCCGCAATTTGAATTGTCCGAGGCGGCATCGTTTATCGCGGTTTCCAGCGTCGATGAGGCCGCCGGAGAGCTTGACAGGATAGTGGAAAGCATTGTTGGAGAATCTTCATGAAAATCATGCTGGCGGGGTATAATGTCGATTGTGATGTGCTGCGGGAGTACCGCTCGACCCCGGGAGAAGGAGAGCCGCTGACCCCGGAGACTATTTCCGCCGCGTACGCGCGCATCAGCAGGAATCCCCTGCCGGTCAACGAGTTGAGAAAGATAGCGAGAACCGAGGTCGAGAAGGCGAGAAGATCTACCCGCGCTATCGTCTTCGGAATGGGACACAGTTCTATTGCCGAACATGCCGTTTTCAACGTCGATATCATTGGGGTATCCCGCCTCATCGTCGAAGAGATAGAAAAGTTCCGGCTCTGTTCCTATACGGAAAAATCCCAGCGGTATATTCGACTGGAAGACGATTTTGTTGTTCCTGAAGAGATACTGGCCGACGGGATTAAGGAGGCGTTTGTAGAGACGGTAAAAAAACAGAACGCCCTCTATCATGAACTGTATGCCGGCCTCAAAGAGTACATGTTCGAAGAGCACCGCGATCTGCTGTCCAATCCTGGGAACCGTTCCATGGTAGACGGGTGGGCGAAGGAGGATGCCCGGTATATCGTCTCCCTTGCAACGCACGCCCAGTTGGGGATGACTATCAACGCGAGAAATCTTGAACTGATGCTCAGACGCTCGGCGGCGCACCCCCTGAAAGAGGTAAACGAATACGGTTCAAAACTCTACGAGGCAACCGTGGCGATCGCGCCCTCGCTGGTCAGGTACACCAGGGCGACGCGTTTTGATCTCAACGTACGGAAAAAACTAAAGAGAATAGCGGGAAGCTTTATTGACGGCGCGGGCGCGACCGGCGAAAATGCCGTGTTGGGACGCGACGGGAATGTTGAGCTTCTGTATGCGACGCCGGATGGAGACGATACAATTGTCGCGGCTATCCTTCACTCATCTTCCAGTCTTCCCATGGCCGAGTGTCTTGCCGCCGCTCGCGGGATGAGCACGAAGGATAAGGAAATAATAATCGAGACCGCCTGCCGCCATATGCAATCGTATGATCCGCCGCTGAGAGAGTTTGAATATGCCGGGTTCTCATTCGAGGTCACCATCAGCGCCTCCTGCTTTGCCCAGTTGAAGCGACATAGAATGGCCACAATGACATGCCAGAAGTATGATCCTTCACTCGGCGTCACCGTTCCGGCATCGATACGGGCGATCGGGATGGAGGATCGTTTCATGGAAGTGATTGCCGGGACCGAGGAAATGTACAACCGGATCAAAGACCTATCACCCCACGCGGCGCCATATATTCTTACCAATGCCCACCGGAAGCGGGTGGCGCTGAAAGTCAATGTAAGGGAACTGTACCATATCTCCCGCCTTCGCGAGGATAAACACGCCCAGTGGGACATCCGGGAAACGGCGGAGAGCATGGTGAGGCTCGGAAAGAGTGTTATGCCCCTGTCCTTGATGCTTACCGCCGGCAAAGACAGCTTTGTGCCGGTCTGATCTATCCCGTATACCGGGAATCGATTACCGGCACAGTTTAAAACAATGATCTGCGTATTGAGACATTCTCTTTACAGGCCGGATGAAACTGTTCCGGCCCGACAGGCTGTTCTCTATCGATGCCGATGATCCTGTCGCTGGTGATGGTTATGCGAGTGCCTCCGGTTGTCCCGGTGCGAGTGCCTCTGATCACCCCGGTAATGAGGTGTGCTCCTCGGTACATACCGGTATCGGGGCTGGTTCACATGGCGAGGATAGACATATACCGGTCTCGGTGAATAATATACATAACCGGAAGGGGGAGCAGTGTAAGCATACACCTCGTGCGGCTGGGTTGCTTCGGCAATGACGGCTCCCATAATGATACCCCCTACGATTGCCGCCGGCACCCATTCGCCTCCGGCCTCACTCTGACCCGGTACGGCCAGGCCCAGCATCAAAACTGCCAATGCAATAACTATTATGCGTTTCATAGGGCACCTCCTTTATTCTCTTAGACGTGCGGCCCCCGGGTAAAGTTTACTATAATTATGGACAACGCCCGTTATGTGCCGTCTAAAGGCTCTCCTGTAATAGTTCTTGACAAAATATCATAATAGAGTTAGATGCTTAGTGTTTTTCTGGGGTTACCCTTTTCATGTGTGACTTTGAACTGATATAACCGGAGGAAGTCATGGTATACTTATTCAAAGCCCTGTTTCTCAAAGTGAGAGATGGGGCTTTGTTTTGTGGATTTTATTGACAGAAAGGTGAATACGATGAAAGCATTCAAAAAGATTTTATTGTGTATCCTGGTTATCGTGTCTGTTGTGTTGATTAACACAACATCGTGGTCTCAGGGAAGTGACATCGAAACTGTTCAATTTACTGATGGTACGGTGGTCACCGGCGTCGTTGTCGAAATTAATAACGAAATCATCAGGATTAAAACCGACGACGGAACGATTGTCACACGGAAATTTAATGACATTGCGGCTGTCATGGATGAGAAAGAGGTAAAAGCGCTTGCCGCTTCAAACGAGACGGGAACCCTGTTCATCCCGAAACACACGTTTCAAATCGGCCCGGAAATCTCATATATCAAATATTCGGAATCGAGTCTGAATGTCGAAGAGACCGGTGTGATGTATGGTATCGATGCCTCTTACGCGTACCACGACGGCGTTATGTTAAAGGGTGAAGTCGGATACAGTTTCGGATATATGGACTATAAAGGCTCGGGAGAGGCAGACAACATCGAGGACACCCTTTTGGAGATGCGGGTGTTAGCCGGGTATGATTTCTTTCTCAATCCTGCGTCCGTTATCACGCCGTATGTCGGGTTTGGCTACAGGCATCTGTCCGATAATGGAGGGGGTAAACTAACTTCAACCGGATATGCTGGCTATGATCGTAAAACACAGTACTATTATATTCCGGTGGGTATTAGAACGAATAATGATGCTGGCAACGGATGGTCGTGGGGCATAACGGCAGAGTTTGACTATTTTTGTAAAGGGAAGCAGACAAGCTGCCTGAGCGATGTGGATCCCGGATATAACGATGTTGAAAACAAACAGAAAGACGGCCATGGATTCAGGGGTTCTTTCATCGTTCAGAAAAAGGGTGAAACCATCAGCTACTCGATTGAACCCTTCATACGATATTGGAAAATCGACAATTCTGAAATAGAAACTATTACTTACTATGGAGTTCCAACAGGTCTCTATCTGTTGGAACCACAGAATAACTCGACACAGTTCGGAATTATGTTAACGGTGATGTTTTAATCGTCGAAAGAAATAAAACTGATGGGGTATTTAATCGTATAAAAAAATGGACAGGGAAGGTGACAGCCTCCCCGGTATCGGGTTGTGTTACGGGCGGCTGAAATTTTCCCTGTCCGCTGTGTGAATGTGACTTGTTGCGATACTGTTTCTGTTATTATCGTGTCATGAACCCGCCGTTAAAGCCTCTAGCGCAGAAATTATCGAAGCGCGGACCCTTCATGTCAGGCGCTCTTTTCCCGTGGCTGCCCGTGGGGCCTTTGTGCATGTGGTGTCGTGCCTTGCGAAATCTGTCGTACATCCCTTTCAGCGTCTGGTAGCGTTCCGGACCGACGATCTTCATAACTTCTATCGCGAACCTGAACCGTTCGGTGGCAAGCCGGGTTCTCGCGTTTTCCATCAGACCGAATTGTTTCATGAATTCGGCTTCGCTCGTTTCTTCGTTATTCAACAGATTTGACAACTCGAGGCGCTCTCTTTCCAGTTTGCCCTTAAGATCGATCAGCTTTCTCCGGTTGTCGAGATATGCCTTGTCGAGCTTGTCCACCTCCTGCTCTGTCAGGTTTATCTGCTTCAAGACCTCCGGGTTGTGCCACCATTGCCCGGGGGGGGTATAGTGTGATGCCATGGCAATAATGGGCATGCCTATCAGGGCTATCAAAATCATTACACTCAAGGTTTTTCTTAACATACTACTGCTCCTTTCATCGCCGAGTTGTAACTCGGGGTTATGTTGTTGTTGGTTGGGACAGCGTTTCCGGAATCGTTCTCGGATTTCTGCTGTGATTCTCCCGCGATATACAGGTATACCTGGGGGAGAGGGTTATCTACAAGCTTGTCGATATCTGTCATGAGCTGGTCGGTTTCCTGGAACGTCACGCCGTTTAAAACCTCAGGCATGGTTTGAGAGAAGGGAGACCACCAGAGCAGGGTTACGGTGAGGGCGACCATGGCGGTTGCACCGGCGGCGGTTCCGAGACCCCAGAACCAGCGTCCGGCATGGTGCGGTTTGACGGTAAGAGACACCTGTCTTCGCTGACGTGGGGAGAATCGCTCTGCCATTCTCCCCAGCGTGGCCAGTTCACTTTCAAAGTTTTCTATCTGTTCCCGGCACTGCGGGCACTCCGACAGATGATCACGCGCTATTGCCGAAAGATCATCTCTGTCTATCGCTGCCGTGAGAAACTCGTCTTCACTCAAGTGCTTATTTTTGTCGTAACTCATGCTATTTTTCCTCTGTTAAATGGCGAAATATTCATACCTTATGTACTGTGCCCGCCCTTTTGGGTACCTTCCAAAAACTGACGCATGGTTGCTTCCTTCCTGAATTTTCCAAGCGCCCGGTACAGATGGGTTTTGACGGTACTTTCGTTCTTTTCCAGAATATCGGATATCTCTCTTATGTCGAGATGGTTCATGAATCTCAGAGTGAACACCTCTTTTTCCATCCGCGGTAATTTATCCAGGAAGAGGCCCACATGTTTCCAGAAATCCTTTTTCATCAGGTCATCCAGGGGGCTGGGGGCGTCATTTTCCTCATAATCCGTTTCGTCGTCATTATCTTTTCCCGAGAGCCCCAGCATTGTCCGCAGGTATTTTTTCCTGTAAAAATCGCGGATCTGGTTCAATGCTATACTGAAAAGCCAGCTCTTGAATCGTTCCGGAGACCGCAACCGCGAGATATTCCTGAATGCCTTTATAAAAACATTCTGCGTAATATCCTCCGCGTCCATACGGGATAAGGTGCGGTAGTACGCCATCCTGAAGATGTCATCATGAAAAAGATCAAAGAGTCTGTTGAATGCGACCTGACTCCCGGCCACGGCGTCTTCCGCCAGGCTTACTGTCTGTTCGGACAGAGCGGCACTGCGGGTAGAAGGAGGATTGTTTTCGTCGTTTCTTTGTGACATAGCATTTCAATTCTACCCGCAGCACCGGGTGCTTGTCCACTTTTCTTACTGGTAACGCATCCGTATTTTTGTACTGTTAGACGGGTATAGGGACTGGTTAGTCTACAAACGATTCGATTTTTGCTTCAACAGGTAATTTCGCACGGGTTCCGGAACGAGATATCTGATCGATTTCCCCGCTTTTATTCGGTTTCTTATGTCTGTTGAGGATATATCGAGAAGAGTTGTTCTCCTGAAAAAAATGGAGTTGCCGGTGGGCCCGCTGAAACTGTCGGTGGCGCGGTTGTATGGAAACAGAGGGGCGAAATCCGGAGGGAATACCCCGTCCAGACTCTTTACCTTGTATCCCGGTCTGGTCATGACAATAATGTTACAGAGTTGAACCAGATCTTTCCACTCTTTCCACATATGAATTTCCTGGAAGGCGTCTTGCCCGAGCATGAAATAGAGCTCGGTATCGTCCGGGGATGTATCGAGGAAGTGTCTGATGGTTTCAATGGAGTAGGATTTGCCCTCCCTCCTGTTTTCTATGTCGGAGATCGAAAAGGATGGATTGTCCTCCGTGGCGAGCCTGAGCATTTGTTCCCTGTGGTGAAAAGGGGAAACATCCCTGCCCGTTTTGAGCGGTTGCATGCGGGCGGGGATGAATAATATCCGGTCGAGACGAAACAGTTCGAGGATCTCTTCAGCACATCTCAGGTGCCCGAGATGTACGGGATCAAAAGTTCCTCCGAATAGTCCCCACTTCATGTCCGTATCTGTCCGTCGCCGTAAATGATAAATTTTGTGGTTGTTAATTCTTCGAGCCCCATAGGCCCGAAGGCATGCAGTTTCGTGGTGCTTATGCCCATCTCCGCTCCCAGTCCCAGCTCGAACCCGTCACTCCACCGCGTTGAGGCGTTAACCAGTACCGTTGATGAATTGACTTCGTTCAGAAAGCGCTGAGAGTTGTTATAGTCGCGTGTGACGATCGCTTCAGTGTGGAGGGAGCCGTATTTCTCGATATGCGCCATGGCTTCTTCAATGCTGTCTACTACCCGTACCGCGAGGATAAGATCAAGATACTCTTCATACCAGTCGGCCTCGGTCGCCGCTTCGATATCCGGAAGGAGAGCCCTTGTTCTGTCGCAGCCCTTCAACGCGACGCCGGCCTCGCGAAATTTTTCAGCCATTACCGGGAGAAAATGTTCCGCGATATTGCTGTGTACCAGCAGTGTTTCCATGGCGTTGCAAACGCCGGGTCTCTGGGCCTTGGCGTTGAGGGCGATGGATACTGCCATGTCAATATCGGCGCTCTCATCGACAAATACGTGACAGACACCTTTATAATGTTTGAGGACAGGTATCCGGGACATGCTGACCACCGCCCGGATCAGTCCCTCGCCGCCCCTGGGTATGATAAGGTCTATATACTCTTCAAGGTTCAACATCTCGTTAACGGCATCTCTATCGGTTGTCGAGATTATCTGTATCGCGTCCTCCGTGATATTCGTTTCTTTCAGAACGTCCCGCAGTATCCGTGCAATGGCGAGGTTGGAATGTATCGCCTCTGATCCGCCCCTGAGCACCACGGCGTTTCCGGATTTCAGGCAGAGCGCGGCCGCGTCCGCGGTTACATTTGGACGGGATTCGTAAATGATTCCTATGACACCGAGCGGAATCCGTTTCTTCCCGACGAGCAGGCCGTTCGGCCTCTTTCTCATCCCGGTGACTTCGCCGACCGGATCGGGCAGGGCGGCAATCTCAGCGAGGCCGTCCGCCATCCCCTTTATAGACGCTTCGGTCAACGTCAACCGGTCTATCATGGCGTCGGAGAGACCCTTTTCTCTCGCGTATTCAAGATCCCTGGCGTTCTCTTTGATGATATGATCCGATTCCCGTACGAGCACCTCAGCCATTTTCAGGAGAGCCCGGTTTTTGGCGGTGGTCGAAACATTTGCAAGAAGCCCGGCGGCCTTTCGTGCCTTATATCCTGTCTCTGTAACCTGTTCTTTGATATCCATTATCAGTCTTTCCTTTTTTTGTTTTTTCTTATTGAGAAGAATTAACCTATAGTATATGAAAGGCCCTGTCAAGATTGGCGAGAGCCTCTCCATTGGGTAAATGGGAGGTGTTTCAAAGGGACGTAAGAAGGTATGGACCAGATATGTATACGAGCCGGCAAGAATGTCTATGAACTCATTCAGGACGGCGGATTTACTTTTGACATGGTTACCACGTATGTTGGCGCGGCTTCAGGGCCGCGATGGCTCGTGGCCAGCGGTTTTGATCTTTCGCTTCTGGAAAACAAAGTCCTGGGCAATAATCTCCCCGTCGTTCTCGCGGGATCATCCGCCGGAGCGTTGCGATTAGCCGCATGGATACAGCCGGAACCTGAGAAAAGTTACCAGGGGCTTATCGATGCGTACATTTCGATGAATATTACCCGGGATGATACACCCGCAGAAATCCTGCAGTCTCTCAAAGACCTTATTGATTCGTATATTGACGATGATGGTATACCGTTTGCTCTGGTCAACAAGAATTACAGGCTGGCAATAATAACGGCCCGCGCCAAACGATTTGCTTCCTCTGATGTGCGATGGCTGCAGGGGCTGGCTATCGGGATGGGATTTCTCTGCAGCGCTGTAAACCGTCGTTTGATTCACAAATTTTTCCAGAGGGTCGTGTTCCACAACAGTCCAATACCGCCGCCGTTCTGCCTGGATTCCGATTTCAGGGGGCAGGCGGTTGCATTGAACAAAGTAAATTTCAAATACGCGCTTCTGGCTTCAACGGCGATACCCCTCGCGGTTGCCGGTGTCAGGGACATATACGGGGCTCCAAATGGTACATACAGGGACGGAGGATTCACCGACTACCAGCTTAATCAGAGATATTCCGGCGGGAAGGGTGCGGCAGTTACCCTCATGTTCAATCATCAGGAGCGCATAATACCCGCGTGGCTTGATAAAGGACTTACATTCAGACGTCCGCCGGAGAGATATCTGGAGGACCTTTTGATGGTCTATCCGTCGGATGATTTCATACGTAAATTACCTTACAGGCAAATACCGGATCGCAAAGATTTCAAACGGTATGTCAACAACCCTCTCGCAAGAATAAGAAACTGGCGACAAGCGGTTACGACTTCGAAACATCTCGGAGAAGATTTTCTTGAATGTGTGGAGAGCGGGAAACTGCGAGACATTGTAAAGAGAATATAGCCTTCTCAAACGCTCTGCAGAACCGCTTTTACCGGATAGTATGGATTTCCACACCCGGCGGTGGGGTAAATTCGAACAGTTCATCCGGGGGAGCGGTATTGAATTCAATATCACTGAAGCAGAGTCTGGTAATATTGTCGTACATATCGGAAAAGACGCATTCGATAATGTGGAAAGTATCCTTATCTACCGTGAGCAGAAGAGTCTTAATGCCGGCTTCGTATTCACGCGGTGTCAGGAGTATGACATAATTCCCCTTTTTGTCGGTGGCTCCGCCGGCAGGAAAGGCTGTGTCAAAATCATCCTTCAGATTACCGATACCCGTCAAAAACCGTATGGTCATTTTTGATGAAAAGACATTTTTTGCGTCCTGGACATAAACGATATTATCATCCGGCATGTACAGCCACGCCTTCCTGGAATTTATGACCAGCTTTTTCATCGAAGGCTTTGTGTAATCCCACAGCATTCTTTCAGGTTTCTTCAAATAGAACGTGCCCTCCTCGTTTTCGGTTCTGTCTATCGATTTGATGGTGGCTTCCTGTGTAAAATTCGCCTTGAAATCCTTCGTGTGATCATAAGCCGTCTGTATCTTCGCGGAAAGCTCATCAAGAGAAAGGGTTCGGCCAAACGCCGCTGTACCCGAAAGGATGAAGGCCGAAATGACAGCCAGGACAAGGAAAAATTTCCCCCGGGGATAATATTTGTCAAAAGAAGAGGTCATATTCTGAAATGTAAGCATTTGATAACAGGGGTATATTCATAACTACCTGTTATTATTGAATATAGTTCATTGCCCATATTTTGGGCAATGAGGTCTAAGATATCGACAACAGAGTATTTACCTATGTTATCAACAAGCTTATTAACAGGTTTATACACGTTCCTGTGGATATCTTGATACGGTCACGGATGACTGATTTTACGGGGCTATTCTCCAAAAATCTTCACCCGCCACCCGAAGGGGTCTTCCGCCTCACCATACTGGATCCGGAGGATGTGGTTGTACAGTTTTTCAGTCAGCGGACCTGTATTGCCGTCACCGATCACGTATTCACTTCCGTGGTAGTAGATCTGCCCCACCGGCGATACAATGGCAGCGGTTCCGGATGCGAAGACTTCTTTGAGGACCCCTTCATCGTTCAGTTTCAGTAATTCATCGATCGACAGTCGGTCTTCAACAACGTTGATTCCCCATGATTCAGCCAGACGCATAATGGAATTGCGCATAATGCCCGAAAGTATGCTCCCCGAGAGAGGGGGGGTTACCAGATCATCTCCGACCACAAAGAAGATATTGCTTGTTCCAACCTCTTCGACATATTTCCGTTCCCGTGCATCGAGCCACAACACCTGGGTATAGCCCATTTCCAGTGCTTCCTGGCTTGCGTACAGGCTGGCGGCATAATTACCTGCCGCCTTGCAGTCTCCCACGCCTCCCTGGGCTGCCCGTACATATTTTTCGCTCACATAGATTTTTGTGGGGCCGAAGCCTTCAGGATAATATGCCCCGACCGGGCCTACAATGATAAAAAATGTGTATTGGCTGGAGGGGTGCACTCCAAGGGCGGGTTCTGTCGCGATCATTGTCGGTCTGATGTACAATGATGTGCCGGGATCCCGCGGTATCCAGTCTTTTTCCAGAAGCACTAATTGTGTCAATCCCTCCATGAAAAGATCACGATCTATCTGCGCCATGCACAGCCTCTCCGCGGAACGATTCATTCGCTTTATATTCTCTTCCGGTCTGAAGAGGTAGATAGAGCCGTCTTTTCCCTTGTAGGCCTTCATACCTTCAAATATTTCCTGGCCGTAGTGGAGGCACATCGAGGCAAGATGGAGAGACAGGGGTCTCAGGGGTTCTATGGAGGCACTGTGCCATCCCTGTTCGCTGTCATATTTTGCAATAAAGAAATGATCGGTAAATATCTTCCCGAACCCGAGTTTCGATTCATCTTCGGGTTTTGGTTTCATCTGTTCCAGATCGACTGTTTTAACCTTGATTTCCATTCCTGTTTCCTCTTTTAAAATGGGTATGGCACCCGTACGTATTTGTTCCCCCGTGGTTTTCGATTGCAGGACGAACTTTAATAAAATACATGCAAGCATGTATACCTGTCAAGGGTAAATAACATCTGTCGATCATACCTCCTTTTACCGTGGTGATCCCGGCGGCCTCCAAAAGATCATATTTTCCTACCCATACGTCAAAACGTTGAACTTCTTTCCTCCTTTTAGATATACGTTGTCTCTCATCCCGGCATAACAATCCGACTTTAATGCATATTATACCCGTTTGTTTCTTATGGCACGCAAGTTGCTTTTCGTTAATGGTCAAATATACCGTCATTGACAAGAATACGAGTATGTAGGGCGGACGTTCCGGGGTTGTCCGGACGGTGGAATACGACGAATGGGTACGAAGACAGATAACAATAGATTGAAAAGAACTGAGAATTCCCTTAAGGATTCAGCCATTATGGAGATAGAACAGATTTTGAAGGAGGGCGAGGGACACTCTGCCGCCGGCAACTGGGAGGCGGCCAGAGAATGCTTTCAACGAATAGCCCAGTCTCATCCTGACCATATCGAAACCCTTAACAATCTTGGGGTTGTTCACTACGCGGAGGGAGATCTAAAGGGAGCGGAAAGCTGTTTTTTAAAGGCGCTTGCCATCAAAGACGATTATTTGGATGCGTTGTTAAATCTGGTGGATGTCTATCAAGGCGAAAAGCGGTGGGACGATGCCGCCTGTCAACTGGAAAGGTGTCTTCTGATACGGGGGGATAATTCCGGTCTTTATAACCGGCTTGCCATGATATGCATGGAATCCGGCAATTTTGAGAAAGCGCGGAGCGCACTGGTTACATCGCTTGATCTGGAACCGGAACAAAAAGATATTAGAGAGGTCCTGGCGACGATAAAGGATACACTATCCTCAAAAAATACTGCCCGTTCCCCCGCGGTCGGAAGCGCTGAAGGCAGTAACGGGGATTTAAATATCTTGATCAGGGGCGGTGGCTTTGTAAACAAAGGCGCGGAAGCCATGGTGAAAACAGTTCAGTGTGAAATGGCCGGGAGACTCCCTCACGCAAAGTTTTTTATGGAAGTGCCGCAACAGATGGAAGCGTTCATTGAATCAAGAGGATTGACACCCGTTATTGCGAATTCCAGGGCCCGGTATACGAAACTGGATGGAGTGATTGATGTCAGCGGATTCGCGCTCGGTGATACGTGGGGCATTGAAGGCTCGCGGTATTATCGATATCATAATTCAATTTTTGAGTCTTTTGGCAAGCCTGTTGTTTTTCTGCCCCAGGCGTGGGGGCCATTCACAAATCAATCAATACGTCAGCTAAGCGCGGCCGCTATCAACCTTTCGGATTGTGCCTATGCACGGGACAAACGATCGTATCAATATATGAGCGAACTGGAAGGGGTAAACCGGCAGAAGATAGGACTCGCTCCCGATATTGCATATCAGTTCAAGGGAGCATCTGCCGCGACCGCAATGGGTGTTTTAAAGGAAAGCGGATTAATTTCGACCGGGAAAAACATGGTGGGCATCATGCCTAATATGCAGGTCTATGTCCGCACGGAAGGAAAGGGAACAGAGAACAAATATGTCAAACTGCTCATTGAGCTCGCGAAATATTTTCTCGAAAAGCACAATTTTTCAATTGTATTGATCCCTCATCAGGTACAACCGGTTGAAAGTCCGGAAATGCCGGACGACCGTTTTCTCTGTGATCTGATTACGGTTTCACTGGGTAATGTGCCGGATGTAATAGCTTTACGGGAGTATTATTCCGCGGAGATACTGAAAGCAGTAATCGGAAAGATGGATCTGATAATCGGTTCCCGTTATCACGGCATTATCGCAGCTCTCTCCCAGATGATACCTACCCTGGTTCTTGGCTGGTCTCACAAGTATTTTGAGCTCTTGTGTGATGTCGGGATCGAGCAGTACATCGCGGACTATAAGAATTTAAACAAAGAGGATCTGTTGGGTCTCGCCGAGAGCGTATGGCTCAATCGCGAGGAATTGCGCCGTACGCTTGAACAAAAAGTGCCGGAACAGGTTTCTAAGAGCGCCGGCGCGCTCGACCATGCCGCATCCGTATTTACAGACAGGTATCCGTCATGAGAGAAAACCAGAATGTATTCCATCATGTGGTGAACAAGCACTTGTGCACCGGTTGCGGTACCTGTGCAGGTGTTTGCCCCGTGAGCGCTGTTACAATGGTCGAGTGGCAGGAGGGGGTGCTTCGGCCCGAGATCGATGGCACGCTGTGTATGGATTGTGGTTTATGCCTGAAGGTATGTCCGGGAATAGCTGTCCGGCGGACAGAGGCTGTCCCCGGCGATCCATTTGTAGGCGAAATATCGGCATCCTACGCAGGGCAGATTACTGACACCACTCTACTCGCGACAGCCCAGAGCGGAGGAATCGTCACGGCGCTGTTACTGCATGCTCTTGAGGTCGGATATATAGATGCAGCCCTGGTAACATCTCAGAGTGTGAATGGTACCGTGCGGCCGATGGTCCAATTAACGGGCGAGCCGGATGAAATAATCGGCGCTCAGCAATCAAAATATTGTCCCGTCGCCCTGAATAGTTATTTGCCGATGGTCCGAGAGTCAAACAAGAGAATTGCCGTAGTCGGATTGCCGTGTCATATGAATGGATTATGGAACATCGAGAAGGAGATTCCCGATTTTCTGAGCAATGTGGTGATGCGGATCGGTTTGTTTTGCGACAGAATACTCACATACGGCGCGATTAATGCGCTCATCAGAAGCGCGGGAGTGGATGAGCACACTGTTGCCGAATTCAGATATAGAAGTAAAAAGTGGAGAGGCTGGCCCGGAGACGTCTATATAAAGGATGATCGTGGAGAAGAGATACACCTGCCGCGTGAAATTCGTTATGTGATGAAAGACGATTTTACCCCGGTCCGCTGCCGTCTTTGTTACGATAAATTGAATACGTTTGCGGATATATCTGTTGGGGACTGTCATGGACTCAGTAAATCTCCGGAGGGGATATCGTCGATACTAATCAGAAACGAGAATATCCATAAGCTGATCCTGAGTGCCCGAAAATCCGGCAGAATCAAGCTTCAGCCGGTAGATCCGTACCACATTGTATGCGGTCAGGCCATCGAGGAGAAAAAAAAGCAATTCACCCTCTTTTCAAGTGCATGGGAAAGAATGGGTTATGTTTCACCGAAATACAGTCTCAACTATAATTATACAAAAGTACCCGGGACGATCGATTTATCGTCATATGAGAACGTGCTGGAATCGGCGTTGATTGTTCGTGATCAACAGACCGTATCCGATGAACATCACAATGCTGGCAATGAACTGTCTGTAAAAAGGAAACATTCTGCAGACGGCAATCGAAAATCTCCCCTCGTTACGGTTTGCATGCCGATCGGGAGTGATACCCGGTTCATCAAAAACTCCATCGAGAGTGTACTCAGGCAGACATATCAGAATTTCGAACTGATAATCGCCGGTGATCAATCACGCCAAAAAGTTGAGGGACTGTTGAAGAGTATACAATCTGAAAAGATCAGGTATGTTGACGGGGAAGAAACCGGTGCGCGGAATTTTCACTCTCGTATATCCGATTATGCCGAGGGTGACTATATTACCTTCCTGGACCCGCAAGACGAATATGATAACGGTAAGATTGAAATAGAAGTAGCTTTGATGCTCGGGTATCCGGAGCTGAACGCGGTCTACTCGAAACTGAGCGTGATCGATGACAACGACAAGTGTATCGCGACTGTATGGCCTCATGATGCTGCCATGCCTGACGATTTGAGATTACGGTTAGCACGAAACGGCAACGGAACTATTCCCCTGTACTCGATTATGATGCGCAGGAAAATGGCAGGTGATCTGCCGATTCATACTATCGCTTCTCTTACGCTCGATAATCAAAGCATATCGAACCTGTTCGCAGGCGGGACGACCAAACGTGTGTATCTCCCCCTCTACCGATACCGGTGCGCGCATAGAGGAGACAGAATTTCGCCGGCACCGGCCGGTTGAGATTCAGGCGTAATGGAGCAGAAATGAGGAAGAACATGGTGAATGCGAACAAAAGAAATACGGTAAAGATATCTCTGTGCATGATTGTAAAGAATGAAGAGTCATGCCTCGGGCGCTGCCTCGAAAGCGTGTACAGATATATGGATGAAATCATTATTGTGGATACCGGATCAACAGACAGGACAGTGGAGATTGCAGAAAGGTACGGGGCCAGAATCTATCATCATCCCTGGGAAAACGACTTCAGCAAGCACAGGAACCAGTCTCTGTCGTATGCGACGGGTGACTGGATTTTACAGCTGGATGCCGATGAAGAGTTGTTCGCGGAAGACGGCCCTGAATTGCAAAAGGTTGTTAAAAGCGGAAAGGCTGATTATTATCACTGCATGTTTTACGATATGAAGAAGGACGGCTCCGTCAACGGGGTGTTTAATCTGATCAGGCTTTTCCGCAACGGCATGGGGATGCACTACACGCGCAAGGTCCATAATCAGCTTTGCCGCGCCGGAACAGGCGCCTATTCAAAGTTACGCGTCAGACACTACGGGTACGATCTGTCTGAAGAAAAAATGGAGGCGAAACATATCAGGACCACGACACTGCTGGAAGAGATGATCGCGATGAATCCCGAAGACATCTACAGCAGGTATCAGCTGGCTGCATCCTATTCCATGCACCACGATTATGACAAGGCGGTGGAACATGGGGAGTGTGTCCTTAAAATCAGGCGTGAGAAGGGACTTATGGACTCGTATTTTATCAACGTCTACTATGCGGTTGGGCAGGGATACCTTACTTTGGGAGACCTTGAGAACGCCGAGCGGATATTTCTGGAGGCGCTTGATTATTTTAATCTGAATCTTGACGCCTGCTATATGCTTTCCACCATTTATTTCAAGAAAAAAAATACTGAAAAATGCAAAAAAATGTCTTTCCGGTATCTGGAAATTTTGAAAACACTGAAAAAAAATCCGGAAACAATGAGGGGAATTTATTTCTGCAGTTTTACAGACGTCCCGAAAATCTACTATGGTCTGGCCTGCGTCGCTTACATTGAAAATGATTATGAAAAGATGGATCACTACTTTATGCAGTCATTCGGAACGGACGCCGGCAAAGCGGAGAAAGCGGTACTGATAGCGCGCTTCTTCCTTGATGTTGATCGGGAGGAAGAGTGTGTAAGGTGGCTTGCTGTCGCCTACAGGGAGGGAAGCCGCGACAAAGATATTATAGAATATCTAAAGAACCTATACGAACAGCGCACAAGCAGAGATGAGGCCCTCGAAAAAATTACCGGTCTTTTAACACTCTTTCCCGACTGGGCGGCGTTGTGGAATGCTTCAGGCGACCTGAAAATCAGGCTCAACAATCCTGAAGGGGCGGCCACAGATTTCGAAATGAGCCTCAAGAACGATCCGGATAACAGTGACGTGTATTTAAAGCTTGTATCCGTCTACGATGCGCTGGGGGACATCTCTGTGGCGACAACCCTTTGCAGGGAACTCTGCCGTCGCTTTCCCGCCGAGCCGAGGGGCTTGCTCAGGATGGGAAAACTTCTCATGGATACGGAACCCGAGGAGGCGATAGAACATCTTCAGAATATCGCCGCTGAATCACTGGATGAGCCCGACCGTTTCGAAACAGAGCTGTTGAAGATACAACTTTTCTGGCGCTCGGGACGCATTGAAGCGTTAGTGAAATGCCTGGAGGAGCTGATGAACTCTCTCGGCATGGAAACAAATCGCGTGATCGATTCGATGGCGGATCTGGGATCGCTCGTCTACGACGTTGCCGAGGTATTTTGTCTCCGCGGGCAATGGCATCCGGCTGAGCAGACCCTGAATCTCGCGGTCAAGATTGCTCCCTCATTATTCAGGCCTGAAAAATTCCAGCAGCTTCTGGCAGGGGCGGAACAATAGAATTCTTTTCTTCGGCATCCGCCAGCGTTTGTCCGGCCATGAATTGCTTCCATCCTTTCCAGTGACTAACCCTTTATAAATCCATTCTTTTCCTGCTTCCTGTTATGATCGAACCGAAGCGGGGAAACCAACCCTCTCTCTACGCACCGTAAAAAATTCTAAAGTTAACCATTTCTCCTGTCGATAACATACGTGAAGGTTCAAGACGGTCCAAATTTTCGGGAAGGGGGTGTATACATTTTTAACCAGGTAACAACAGGGTCGTAAACCTCTGGCAAGGATGCCAAAAAATCAAAATCGCAAAAAGCGAAAAAAAAACAATATCAAGGAGGATTTAAAAATGGGTTTAAGAATTCAAAATAACATTGCAGCAATGAACGCTCAGCGAAACCTTTCAATTTCGGATGCCGGGATGAGTAAATCACTCGAAAGGCTCTCTTCGGGTTATCGAATCAATTCCGCTAAAGATGATGCGGCCGGTCTGGCCATCTCTCAGGGATTCCGGGCGGATATAGCGGCTACCGATGTTGCTCAGAGAAACGTGAGTGAGGCAAATGCCCTTTTGCAGACGGCTGAAGGCGCAATGGACACCGTAGGGGATATTCTTACACGAATGAAGGAATTGGCAACTCAGGCATCTTCGGCGAACGCGGGGACTGACATCGGTAAGATTTCAGCCGAATATAACTCTCTGGTTCTCGAAATTGACCGTATCGCCAACAGTACCGAATATGCAGGCACGAAACTGGTTGACGGTAACTTCACCTCCGGTAATACGATCAAGGCTGCGTCATCGACATGGGATACTGCAGTAGACAACGTGTACGATATCAACGTGGCGAACGCTGCAGCCGGAGCGTATACGGTCGCTTACTCGGCCACCAGCAATATAATGACTATCACCAAGGATGGTGTGTCGGAAAATCAAACACTGAGTGATGGTGCCCAGACGGTCAGTTTCGGAACGTTTGGAATCAGCTTCAAGACAACCGCCGCTGCCGATGCGGACACCGTGGGTGCCGCTATGGATGATCCGCAGGTTGTCGAAGTCGGATCCGGTTCCAAGGACTTCCAGATCGGTGCCAAGGATAATTCGTACAATAGAATCTCGGTGAGTATTGATTCCATTACGACCGCTACCCTGGGGGTTGCCGCGGATGATGTCGCTAACGCGGCGAGCGCCCAGACTGCTCTCGGGACAATTGACAGCGCGATTGCCGCGCTGGCCGATTCCCGTGGTGAGATCGGTTCCTATCAGAACCGTCTCAGCTATGCGAGTGCTAACCTTTCCACCACACTGGAAAATTTCACGGCGGCTGAATCGGTCATCCGCGACGTGGATATGTCAAGTGAGATGACTGAGTTTACCAAAAATCAGATTCTGCTCCAGGCCGGTACTGCCATGCTTGCCCAGGCTAATATGGCCCCGCAGCAGATACTGTCACTGTTTGGTTAGGAACGGAGAGCGTAACGCACAAACCTGAAGGAAATCTGTAAGTAAAAGGCCCGCTTCGAAAAGGAGCGGGCCTTTTATGGTATTCATAAGAAACAGTTCTTATCCGCATGATTTTATTATTTAAATTATCTTTTAATTGTCTATTTTTCCACCATGCCAGGGTAAAAAGAGGTATGTCGGGAATACTCTGGCAGAGTTTTTGCTGTTATTGATCATTATTAGTGTGCCGGAAGTCGGAACCCGAGACATTTTCACGCAGGGGGAGAATTCGTAAGTGTCTATAAAAAATGAATTATCATCTGAGGGGAATGGCAGATATACGGGAATACATACCTTCCCGGGATCAATAAAATACAGCAGATAATCTTAAAGTTCCGGGAAAGAATTGCCGATAACACTATCAGAGAAGCGACAGATTACCTGCCTGGATAAAGGAGATAGCGGATGACACTCAGCACCAATTTGATCAGCGGTCTTTCAACTGGTTTTGACTGGCGAAGCATGATCGATGAATTAATCGCCATTGAGCACGAGAGAGTGGACCTCGTTGAAGACAAAAAGGATGAGTACGAATCAAAACTCTCCGCCTTCCAATCTCTCAATACGATGCTCCTGTCACTGAAAACCCAGTCGAAAACACTGGCGGAAAGCGATTCCTTCGATGTGTATACCTCATCTTCAACCACGACTTCAACTAATTACAGTGTGTCGGATTTCATGTCCATTACCACAGGTGACGATGCCGCTCCGGGTGCTCATACTATTGAGATGACCGCCAGTTCAAGCGTTGCGCAGGCCCGTAAGATTTCATCAAAAAGTTTCTCGGTCGACAGCGAGGCATTGGGCCTGACGGGGGAGTTTGTTATTAACGGCAGGACGATCAGGGTGGATGAAACCGACGACCTGACGGACATTCGCGATAAAATCAACAATGTAAACTCCGGGTCAAACGCCACCGGTGTGACCGCGTCGATTCTGACGGCTTCCGAGAGTGATTATCGCCTGATATTGACAAGTGATAATACGGGCAGTGATGCCTTCACTATTTCTGACGCGAGCGCGGACACAGTCAATATCCTGCAAAACGGTGCAACCGGGCTGGGGTTTCTCGACGACACGACTTCCGCGATACGATATTCCACCAGTGACGGGGCGGAATCCGGGAGGTTTTCCAGCAGTGAAGTGGCTGTCGGCTCACTCCTTGGTCTTACCAGCGCGCAGGCCGGTACCGGGATAACTATCGGCGGCAGCACGGTTGACATTGATCTCGCCACCCAATCCCTGTCAACCATTGCAAGTAATATCGACGCGTTAAGCGGGGTTTCTGCTTCCGTGGAAAGTATTACCGAAGACGGAACAACGACGTACTATATAGATATCAGCGGGACAACCAGTTTCGGTGACAAAAACAATGTACTTCAGACCCTGGGGATTCTGGTCGGGGGGCAGTCTGACGTCTCCGAAGTTCATGCCAGCGATACGGCCAACACAAAGATGAGCGCTCCCGCAGAGTACATCACGGCGGCCACCCTGTTTAGTGATATCAGTGGCTTCGCCGGTGACCCGGCAGCTCAGGGCGATACCATCACCATCTCCGGCACAAAGCATGATGGAACTGCTGTTACGAGTTCCGATTTCAGCATTTATGATTCCGGGTATAACAGTATGCAGGATCTGCTCGATGAAGTTGAATCCTGCTTCGGTCTCGATGCGGGAAGCGCAACTATCGTAGATGGGAAAATACAGATCGTTGACAGCACGGCGGGTGATAGCGAGCTGAGCATATCCCTGGTTGCCAACAACGAAAGCGGCGGGAGTCTTAACCTCGGGACCCTTACGGCCGGCACCGAGGGGTATACCATGCAGCTATGCGCGGGTGAAGACGCCAGTATCAGGATAGACGGCACAACCATAACCAGTTCCTCTAATGTCATTACCGATGTTATTTCGGGGGTTACCATAAACCTGAACAAGGTGGAATCGGGTTCACAGGTTGATATAAACATATCGCGGGATCTGGACACCATACAATCGTCTGTTGAGGACTTTATAAGCGAGTACAACAATATCCTGGAATACATAAATGAACAGTTTGAGTGGGATGAAGATACCCAGTCAGCGGGTCTGCTCAGTGGCGACGGGACGCTCTCATCCATCAAGTCAAGTCTCCAGGATGTGTTGATAAGCACAATCAAAGACCTTTCAACGGATATGAATGCCCTTTCGCTAATCGGAATCAACTCTGATATGGATGGTCTTCTCTCGCTCGATGAAGATGAGTTTACCGATGCTCTGGTCAATAATTTTGACGACGTGAGAAGGCTTTTTATTGCTGAAGGGACTACTACGGACGGAGATGTTTCGTATATGTATCACACTAACGAAACTGTGGCCGGTGATTACGCAGTAACGATTACTGCGGCGGCGGAACAGGCAACTGTTACGGGGACAAACGATTTAAGCGGCGGGATTGCAAGGGGCGAGACTCTGATCATTACACAGGGTAACAACACTGCTACCATCGCGCTTGATGAAACGGGAAACGGAAAATCGATAGACGATATCGTCAACGCGATCAATTCCGAGCTGGATACGGTATATACCGAGATGTGGAGAAGTACAGACGCAAACACCCTGGTTTCCGGAGGTGCCGCCATTACTTCCGGTACTGTCTGGGGCGACATTGACACGACGGGGGTTCCGGGTAATGACATTGTTGACGGTGACACTATCTCTTTCTCCGGACAAACAAAGAACGGAACATCCGTATCAGGCACATATGTCATCGATGACAAGACGACGGATACTGTCCAGGGACTCTTGTCGGCCATAGAGGATGCCTATGGAAACGATGTTTCGGCGAACATCGATTCCGATGGTAAACTGATTCTTACCGACAATACGGCAGGGTACAGCCAGATGGAGATCTCTCTTGATTGTACCAATGCCCACAGTCTTACTTTCGGCACAATGGAAGTTGCCACCGAAGGTCGCTATGCCATGACTGTTACCGCCTCAAAAGACACCAATAATCAACTTGTACTGGAGAGCGATGATTACGGAAGCGACGTAAGTTTTACCGTACAGGTAGACGGTGCCGAGCTGGGTTTGACAGACGGCATATACAGCGGCGTTGACGTGGCCGGGACAATCAACGGTGAGTCTGCCAGCGGTTCGGGGCAGATCTTAACCGGAGACGCTCCGACGGAAGGGGGCACGACAAGCGTGGAGGGGCTTTCTGTCAGGGTCACGCTTACACCTGAACAACTGGCTCTTCAAGGAGAGGATCAGGGTAATGTCAAGATAACCATGGGTGCTGCTGAACAGTTTGACAGGGTATTATACGGTATTACCGATCCGTACGAGGGCTACGTGGCCTTTAAACAGACTTCACTTCAAAACAGTATCGATAGGTTCGAAACCCAGATCGAAAACATGGAGGCATTTCTCGATCGCAAGACAGAGACAATGGTTAACCGCTTTGTAGCCATGGAACTGGCATTAAGCCGGATTCAAAACCAGAGTGACTGGCTTACCAGCCAGGTCACTGCCTCTTACAGCGGATGGGTTTTGTAATGAGATCGGGATTGATTTGTTTCCATGTCCCTGAAGAGGGACACATATACAAACGATAAGGAGGGCATGCTTTCATGTATGAGAATGGCGTTAATGCCTACAGGCAGACAAATGTGATAACGGCGGACCCCGGAAGACTGGTGCTTATGTGTTACGAAGGCGCAATCAGCAGTCTGAAGATTGCAAAGGAAAAATACATCTCCGGAGAGTACGAAGCAAAAGCGGAGGCTGTTCAAAAGGCGCAGGCCATCATAAGCGAATTGATACAGTCGCTTGATTTTAAGAGGGGGGGAAAGATAGCCGTGAATCTGGAGGCTCTTTATAATTATATGCTGCGCCGCATAACCGAGGGAGATCTGAAGCGAGACCTCAGACTCTTCGACGAAATAATCCTGATGCTCGGCGAGCTTGAATCGGCATGGAAGGAGATCGCCTCTGCCCCTAAGAAACCTTATTTTATCCATGACGCCGATCACGCAATGCCCGCGGCTTCACGCGTAGCCGGAGCGTATTAAGAGATGGACAAGGGTGACACTATCGAGCAACAGACACGCAATCTCTTGGATCTCTTGGAGGCAAAACTAAGCGTTTTGAGATCCTTTCTGTCGGCCACCGTGTTGTTGAAAGATGCCGCCGATCTTGAGGAGACGAAAAAGATTGCGGCTCTTATAGGGAAACGTGAAAATTGTATACGGGTTATTGGAGAAATCGATAGCCGGATAGACCGGATCAAGGATTGCATGCCGGAACTGTCCGCTGAAGCGGTGGAAAGAGTAAGGGCGATCACGCAATCCATTGATGACGCCGTCGCGGTTGCGGCGCGTTTCAATAAAGAATTCGAGACAATATTCATGTCTCGTCATAACAATTTAAAAGACAAGCTCTCAAAAACTCATCGCAGCCGGGACGCTATAAAGAACTATGCGCTCGGGGCTTACGGGGAGAACCAGCCTCGATTTCTCGATGTTAAATCGTAACCATTTATTAAAGTTTTTCTTGTAATCTGCCGATAATATAACTGAAAGGACCGGGTATGATTACAACGTGAACTGGGAGTATTGTAAAATGGATATCAGCATAGACAAAGTTGGTGTGGACGTATCGGATCTGTCGGAAAGTATGGCGGGCAGGCCCGCTGTTTCCGTAAGCCCGTATGAAGATGACAACTGCGGGAAAGCATCCGGGTCAGATTCAGACGGATCTGTCAGCAATCAACAGGTAAAAGCGTTGACGGAGGAGATCCAGGGCTATATAGACAGGATTAATATCAACATAGCCTTCTCAACATACGGGGAGAAAAATAACAATGTTTCAGTTATCGTCTCTGAAAAAGAGACCGGAGCGCTGATCCGTGAGATCCCGCCTAAAGAATTGCAGCGCTTGCATGTAAAGATGGAAGAGCTTACCGGTATAATCTTTGATGAAAGGGTTTGAGAGTGGTGTTCGGAGGAGTTCATTGACCCGGAATGGGAATGATAATCGCCACAAAGAACGGGATTGTTACATGCCTGTCTGACGGGTTGGTGAGAATTGTTATCAATCGTCAAGTTCCCGGTTTCTCGCGTCGGAATTAATCCTGAGAAGTTCCCTCTGTCTTTTAAACACGTACCCGACAATCATCTCTCGATCAGTCTCAGACAGTTCCACGAACCGGACAGAAACATCGTATTTATCCCCTGATTCTGATTGCGTGGACGACGTTACTTTCCCAAGCACATCTATCCGCGTTCTGGAAACCAGCGGAAGAAACACCCTCAGCGCAATAATATCCCCAACCGCAAAATTTCGGTTTGCGACAAATCTCATCCCGGAACCGCTTATGTTTATATATTCACTCCCGGCGGATACGTATCGTTCAGAATCTCTGTTTTCAAGTATATCAAGAATACGGTCTATCTTCAGATTTGCCTGATATATAAGATTGTACAGCAACTCCGGAGTGGCTTCTTCAATTTCGGGCGGTTTGAATGTTTCGCCGAAAATATTCTTGAAAAGAATTTCCGGCTTGTTTTCAAAATGATCGTAATCTCTCTGTGAAATTTTCCGGTAATCAACCCGCAATATATCATCAACCCTTACATATCCCCTTCGGGTCATCCTGAGTGCTTTGACTTCCGGAAAATTCTCTGAATCGATGACGTGATACACTATATTTTTTTCTGAAACGTAAATATCCGTACCGATGGGAATCGTCATTTTTTTGTCATCTATGTCAAGTGTAATGACAATTACTCCATCCAGGGAGCTTTTTACATACCCTTTTGTGCGGACCGTATTGCCGTCTGAGACAAATTTAACATCCACGGTTCCCAGGCCGACGTCGGAACATATATCTTTGCTAGTATCCATGAAATTACGTAGTAGCAGTTTCTATGCCAAGATTGGTCTAACGGGGGGAAAGGAAACAAAAGACATGGGCTTGTCGGTTTACACCATTATACTATATCAGGCATGACCGCAGATCCCCGATCCGATGAATGCGTTTACAACATCATTATCAAACTGGGTATTGCGGTTTCTTTGCAGCTCGCTTATGGCGTCATCTATCCCCATAGCCTTTCGGTAAGGACGATCGCTTGTCATGGCGTCGAAAGAGTCCGCCACGCTTAAAATTCTTGAAAGAAAGGGGATATTGTTACCCGACAGACCATCAGGATACCCTCTGCCATCCCACCTTTCATGATGGTGGCGGATGATCTTTCTTTCGGTATCTATCAGTACAACCGGCGTGAGGATCTCTTCACCGATAATCGGGTGATTCTTAATGATATCATATTCTCCGTCAGTCAGCCGACCCGGTTTAAGGAGTATATTGTCCGGTATGGCGATCTTTCCTATATCATGCAGGATGCTGGCTATCCTGAGCGATTCAACCTCCTTTTTCGAACATTTCAGGGCTTCCGCCGTTTTAACGGCCAGCTCCGTTACATGATTTGAATGTCTCTCAGTGTAATTGTCCCGGAGATGAACTGAAGTGGTCAATGACTTGAATGTATCGAGAATATTGACGTACAGGCTTTCATACAATATTTTGTTTTCCAGGTTCAGGGATGCTCGTTGTACCAGGGTGCGGATATAACCAAGATCCTCCCGGGTAAATTTTGTTCCACCCCGCTTGCCGGTCAACCCCAGTACGCCGAAACTTCTGTTTCTTATCACCAGCGGAGCGCAGATTACAACGCCTTGAAATTCAGGATCATTAGAGTTTGTCAGACAAGCCTCTCCCTCCCGGATAACCCTTCGGGATATGATATCAAGCGAAAGGGGGATTTTGTTTGCGCGGCAATAACCGACGGCGGAACCTCTGGCAACTCTGACATGGAATCTATCATCCTCGTCATCGAACAGCGCCAGAAAACAACCGCCCGCACCGGTGATCTTCAGGGCGAGCAAAGCAACTTCCTGAAAAACATAGTTGTTTCTGCTGCTCATATTTTCGATTGAGTCATATATGTAATCCAGCGTAGAGAGTTTTCTGATTTTATCGCTTACATTTTGATCTATCACGTGCGACCTCTCTAGGTAGTGGAATTATTCTTCAGCTCAGCCGCTTGAGTATTTGAAGAGGTCTGTTTTAACAGGACATCCACAAGGCTGTACGAGATTTTATCGAAGGCTTCCTTTTTATCGTTTTCAGATGACAGTGTTACCGTATCGGCATACTTGTTCCCGCTTTCAAAGTTACGGCATCCCCGACTCTTTACTCCGGGCTGCTTGCTGTATGCTCTGAGAACGCTATCCACATGATAAGCAGATATTGTCATTGTAAAATTCCCACCTTACGAGACCGTATTAAGAATCCAGCTCCAGAAATTCCCAAACCTGTTTAATTAATCGGCAATAAATTTTAGAACTTTAGACAAATTTTGTGATCTTTCTATTAAGGTGACAAGTACACCTCCCGCAATTTGTCATCAAAAAGTAGTTGGTACGCAAATTGCTTTGACTGGGAGCATGTAGTGATAAAAGGTATCGGGGATCAGGTAGTCGCGGTTTACGGGTGACCGCTGATCAGTCGCTCAAAAGAAACAGTATAGACCGGCAGATGCATAATTCCTGACACCGAAACGAGGGTGATGGCAATGACTTTCTTCAGATCAGAGGTGCTGAACGTCAGATTTTTTATAGTTCTCGTGTTAACGGCATTGTTCGTTTTTTTAACTGCTTCGGGAAGTTTTTGTTCTGAGCCTGAAGAGAGATATTACACTGCCTGTGTGGCTTCATATAAGAGATTTACCAATGCAGCGGCGCTGAGAGATCGCCTGAAAGCCCAGGGGTATGATTCTTTCTGTGAAACAGTGAACCTTCGGAAAAAAGGCAAATGGCACCGCGTACTTATCGGGAAGTATAAGAATAAAAGCGAGGCCATCAGCGCCGGCATGGAAGCTGAAGCCAGAGGCGGGAGGGAAATTAACAGTGTCGTAATATTGAGGAGAACTGCGCCATCCGAGAAGAGAGACACAGAGGATAAGGAGGATCCCGGTCTTGCTCCTGCTGTCGAAAAGAGAGAACCCGCTGTCATCCCCGCCCTGGCAGAGAAAGAAACTCCTGCCGCTCCCGCTTCAACAGAAGAAAAAAGCACTCCGGCGAACACGGAAGAGATTGCGCTGTCCCATAAGGTCCGTGCACCGGAGGCACCTCCTGTTTCGCGGGTAAACAGCAAATCGTATGACACCGCTCTGACCGATTTCAATGCCGGACGATATAAAGAAGCTTTGGGAAAATTCAAGAAGATAATCAAGACTGAAGAGAGTGAAGCTCCCTTGAGACGCATCGCCGACTGTTATTATTATCTGGGGAAAGGGGGTAATGACTCCTATTTCTGGAAAGCGATCGATCAATACAGAAACGTCATTCGGGACTATCCTGATTCAGAGAGAGAAAACGCGCAATCCCTCTACAGGCTTGCAATAAGTTACGACCGAGTGAATCTGTATTACGAAGGGTTGATGGAGTCTGAAAATCTCTGTTCGAGATATCCCGGATCAGACTATGCCCTCAAATCGTTATACCTGGCGGGTAAAATGCTCTATAAAACCGAACGCTTCAAGGAAGCAATCAGCAAATTTAAAGAATACATACACAAATTCCCGGACGGCAAAAATGTAAGAGATGCCTATTTTAGTGTGGGAGACTGCTATTCCCGAATGTGCCAATTTAATGACGCCGATGTCTGGTACGGCGACGCTCTGGAAAAGTGGCCCGCCCTGGAAGACATTTCGGAAGAGGCCTTGTTAAACATGGGGTCGCATTACTCTCACGTCGGAAACTATGATGAGTCCTTGAGAGTCTTGTTTGTGTACCTGAATATGTTTCCGGACAGCAAGCAGTGTGGAAACGCTCTTTACATGATCGCCCGGTCCTTTGAGGGAATGGGGCAATTACCTCTCGCCCTTAAAGCATTCAGTCTGGTGGTCGGACGGTATCCCGGAAGCAGAGAAGCCCAAAAGAGCGCGCTCACTATGGCACATATCGGGGTTTCGTATCCGGGAATAAAAGTACCGACATATATTCTCCCGGGAATGGATTATTACGAATCTCCGATTGAATCGTACGATAGAATTGAGAAAGAAATTTCGGATCTCAATATGAAGGAAGAATTAGTGTTTCGAAAGGGGAACGCCCTGGCAAAGAGCGGACGGCATAGAGAAGCATATGACAACTACAGGGTTTTGTTGGATACATTTCCTTATGGGGCATATAGAAACGAAAGCGAGGAAAATCTCGTTTTGAGCGCGAGACACCTGATTGACGATTATTATTCAAAGGAGGATTATACTGCCGTTGCCGGGATATATTTCAATTCCGACAAGAATGTTCTGTTCGGGGACGGTGATTTTGACACGCTGTTTAAGGTCGGCAACAGTCTGAAAAAGATGGGTCTGTCGGACCACGCGTCCGGATTCTTCGAGGAAATGATCAACATGTTCAAGGAGGATAGAAGAAGAAATGAGATTGTGCTTGCCGCAGCAGGTGTCGATTATGACAGAAAGCAGTATGACAACGCGAAGAAGAGATTGAACGGGCTCCTTAAAGAGGCATCGGAGACTGATGAAAAAACAGTGGCAATGGCCGCTGAACTGATGGGGGATATTTCCAGCAAAGAAGGATTTTTCAAAAAAGCAGCCGGCTTTTACTCGGAAGTTCTGGATTCGAGAGCGGGGATTGAAGATATTGTGGCTGTCCGTAAAAAGTATGCTGATTCATTAAGGGAGATCGGGTGCTATTCATCCGCGCTTATAAGCTATGAGAGGGTTCTGAAGGAATGCGGAGGCACGTCGGAAAAATGCTCTGTTCCCGTGGTCCTGAGTTCTTATGAGGGAGCGGGAGATTGTCTGTATGGTAAGGGGCAGTACCGGAAGGCGGTCATGATGTACGAAAAGTCTGTGAAGGGTGTCCCCGACGGGAAACAGAACATATGGACTACAATCAATATGGCTCGGGGATACGCAAATCTGGACAATGCCCCCATGAGTGATAAATTATTCAGTTCATTGAAAGGTGAAAGCGGTGATGAATTTTGGTCGAGAGTGGCAGAATATTATGCAGCCGGGAGTGGCCATGCCGGACAATGAAAAAGTGGTTCAGGAGTCAGTGGACACGGTTAACGGTTTGCACGTAATCCCGACATGCCCGGAACCCGGAACCCGGAATCCGGAACCCGGGAATACCATGCACGGTGTACAGGCCGAGAAGATACCGTTTCTACAACAGCCATTTGAGGATTTCGGCCGGGCGACAATACGATTGCAAAAGGCTTTTGCCGATCTGGAAGGAAAGTTTGAGAATATAAACAGGGAGCTGGATCGCAAAAACATAGAATTGCAGGAGACCCTTGCGGAGAAAGAGAGAATCAGTGATTATCTTCAGAACATTCTTGAGAGTCTAGCAACCGGTGTCATAGTGACAGACATGGAAGGAAACACAACAATAATCAACCGGACCGCCGAAGTCTTTTCCGGATTTTCGAGAAAAGATGCCGTTGGCGTAAACGCGAATGTGTTGCTTGAAAACAAAATTTCGTCGGATGCGGAGGGCCGCTGCGACCTTAATCACTTTGATGGAAGCCTCAGAGAGAAGATAAACCTGAAGGGACGGATATTGGAAATCTTCGGTTCTTCTGTCAGAACGGGAGAGGGGAAAGAAACAGGAAAAGTTGTTCTTCTTCGAGATATTACAAGACTAGAAAAGCTTGAGGAAATGGTCAAGAGGACAGAGAAACTTGCCGTAATGGGAGAAACGGCAGCGAACATTGCCCATGAAATAAGGAACCCACTGGGAAGCATAGAGCTTTTTGCCTCTTTGCTGATAAAGGATCTGGAAGAAAAGAAAAATCGGGACAGGGCATCTCATATCGTAAATTCTGTCAGGGATATGGATAATAAAATATCCAATCTGCTTCTCTTCGCGAGAGATCGAAAGCCACCGATGAAAAACGTCAATGTCCATAGCGCGCTTGAAAATATCATAGATTTTTCCGAACAGATTATCAAAAAAGAGGACATCGTTCTAACGGTAAATTATGAAGATACCGATCCGATGATTATTGGTAATACGGAGATGCTGAAACAGGTATTTCTCAATCTGATATTAAATGCCATGCAGTCAATGTCGGAGGGAGGAAATCTTACTATCGAAACGCGCATTTCAGACGGCACCACTCGAAAGAAGAACCATTCCGACCCACATGTGGAGATTCGCTTTGTGGACACCGGTTGTGGGATAGAGACCGAAAACTTAAAAAAGATATTTGATCCCTTTTTTACAACAAAGGGAAGGGGATCCGGTCTCGGTCTGGCCATAGTACACAATATCGTCGATATTCACGGCGGTTCGATAGATGTGGAGAATAACCGAGACGGCGGAGCAACTTTTACAATTACATTACCTATAACAAATAACAGGGTATGCGATCAGCCGCTGGCTGTATGCTGAGACCCCCTGAATGACGGAGCGCTATGAATACAAAATCAATTCTGGTTGTTGACGATGAGCCCTCGATGAGGATTGCCCTTTCCGAGTCATTGGAGAGTTGCGGGTATACGGTCGAACTCTCAGAGAACGGCGCGGATGCCCTGGAAAAAGTTCAGGGTGGCAACTTCGAGGTTGTTATAACCGATATGAGGATGCCCGGTATGAGCGGCATGGAGGTCCTGCGTGGTATTAAAAAGTTTTCCCCGAGGATACCTGTTATTGTCATAACGGCGTACGGAACGGTGAACACAGCGGTTGAAGCAATGAAAGAAGGTGCGGCGGATTTCATCATGAAGCCTTTTTCGGTGAACCACCTTGAATCGCTTGTTAAAAAAGTGCTGGCCAAAAAAAAGGTCACGGACACGGGTGATTCGGAGGATGGTGTAAAGGAAAGCCTGTCTCAAAAAAGAACGATTATTACCGGGAATGAAGCGATGCTCACCATCATGAAGCTGTTGAAGAGCGTATCAAAAAGCAAGGCGAGTGTCTTGATACAGGGAGAGAGCGGAACGGGAAAGGAATTAGTTGCGCGCTATATACATCGGCACAGTGACAGGGCGGATATGCCGTTTGTAGGGGTAAACTGCGCGGCTATTCCCGGCAATCTTCTCGAGAGTGAAATGTTTGGACATGAAAAGGGCGCGTTTACGGGAGCATCCCGGAGAAGATTAGGAAAATTCGAGATGGCCGCCGGGGGGACATTACTGCTCGATGAAATCGGCGAAATGGATATTCAGCTTCAGGCGAAACTCCTTCGGGTCATACAGGAATCCGAAGTCGACAGACTGGGCGGATCGGCTTCAGTGCCGGTGGATGTCAGGATAATTGCCACAACGAACGCGGATTTACGGAAATATGTCGAGGAAAAGAAATTCCGGGAAGATCTCTATTACCGGTTGAACGTTATGCCGGTGAGGGTTCCGCCTCTGAGAGAGAGAATGGACGATATGGTTGTCCTCTGTGACTATTTTCTGGAGAAGTACGGCCGGCTCGGCGGGACGGCAATACCCGTACTGTCGAAGGAGGCTGTCGAAATATTGGAGGGGCATGAATGGCCGGGCAATGTAAGAGAGTTGGAAAATGTAATTGAAAGAGCAGTGTTGCTCTCCGGTGGTGAGACGATTCTGCCGGAACATCTCTATCTGGAAAGTGAAAGTGAACAGAGTGAACAATCGCTGCTGGAACCGGCTGTCCCGGAGGGCGCCACATTAAAGGAGACAGAAAAACGGCTTATATTTAAAACCCTGGAGAGAGTAAAGGGAAACAGGACCAGGGCGTCGGAGATCCTGGGTATAAGCGTGCGAACTATCCGGAATAAGCTCAATGAATATGAAAGGGGAATGGAGGCGAGGGGGTGAAGGTCATACGCCCGTTTTTTCTGGCACGGACATTGCTTAGAAAAAACGTACTATTGATCAAAAAATAGTGCAAATCAGGTGCCCCTGAACCCTGAAAGGAACAGATATGAATGCGTTGTTCGGTAAAACCATAGGGATGCTTTCTGAATTTCTGGATTTTCGATCGGAAAGGCACAAGGTGATAACCTCAAACATCGTGAATATAGACACTCCGGATTACAAGCCGAAGGATATTGTTTTCAAAGACGAGCTGGAAACAATAATCAGCAGAGACAGGGTGACAATGACGACAAGCAATGAGGGGCATATCTCGGAACAATCATCTTCCCCTGGCACGATTGATTTTGAGGTGGTCGATTCCGGGGAGAGGGTCAACCTTGACAGTGAAATGGCAAAACTAACGGAAAACAATCTCAGGCACAATCTTACCGTGGAACTATTAGCCAGGAAATTCAAGGGTCTAAATACCGTTTTGAAGGAGGTAAAATAACATGGATTTTATGCCGGCTTTCCGGGTATGCGCTTCGGGGCTTGCGGCCCAAAGAGCAAAGATGGACGTTATCGTTTCAAATCTCGCCAATGTTAACACAACACGCACACCGGAGGGGGGTCCGTACAGGAGGAAATCCATTGTTTTTTCTTCGGAGCCGGTGACAGGAAGTTTTGATGATACCCTGCGAATGGTAAAGATCGAAGATATTGTGGAGGACAAAGAAAGCGTGAAAATGGTCGTTGATCCGACTCATCCCGACGCAGATTCAAATGGCATTGTGGCAATGCCCGACATAAATTCAATTACTGAAATGACGAATATGATTACGGCAAACAGGGCATACGAGGCCTGTGTTTCCGCGTTCGACGCGACAAAAAATATGGCGCTCAAGGCGCTGGAACTTGGGAAATAGATCAACCGGGTGAATGATGTATCATTCAAGGTATTATTTTTTGCTCAGCCATAAACCGTAAACCGGTAAACGCAAATAAATAACGGAGGCGTTTAACAATGACCAACATACCGATTCGGGGCGATCTTATGCCTCCAATCTCGGAGATTCAGACAGAAAGCGGCAAAGTCAAAGAGAACAACGGTTCTTTTGGTAAAGCCCTCGAGGACAAAATCAAAGAAATCAACAAACTTCAATTGGATGCCGACAGCGCTATCGCAAAGGTGGAGCTCAGTGATTCGGGAAGCATCCATGAGGCAATGATTGCCCTGGAGAAGGCAAGTATTTCCTTCAAGACGATGTTGCAGGTGAGAAACAAGATATTAGAGGCATATCAGGAAGTCATGCGGATGCAGGTATAGATGCCGGAAACACGAGTACCGATTAACCGTTAACGCGTCTGAAAACCGCCACTCTTCTTTGGAAGGAAGATATGAATTCAATACTTCAATTCTTTTATCAATTTGGGAAGGTCTTTACATCATTATCACCGGCGAAAAGGATATCTATCCTTGTTGTTACAGTTGTTACCCTGGTTAGCATAGTGACATTTGCCGCCTTTGTTAACCAGAAGGATTACCAGACGCTTTTTTCCAGTCTTTCCGTTGAGGATGCGGGGAACATTACGACTGTATTGAAGGAAAAGAAGATCCCCTATAAGGTGTCCTCCGCGGGCGATTCCATACTGGTTCCTGCCGAATATATTTCCCAATTACGGCTCGATCTGGCGGCTTCAGGGATGCCCAGAGGCGGCGGCATGGGTTTTGAGATATTTGACAATAAAAACTTTGGTGTCACCGAATTTGTGCAGCAACTGAATTATCAGAGGGCACTCCAGGGAGAACTGGCACGCACGATCAACGGACTCGATGAGATTCAGCAGAGCAGAGTTCATATCGTACTGCCCAGAAAATCGCTTTTTGTTGAGGAGCAGGCAAAGCCGACCGCTTCGGTTATTGTGAAGCTGAAGACGGGCAGAAGACTTGGAGCATCTCAGATAGAGGGGATCGCCTGTCTTGTGGCCGGCAGCGTAGAAGGACTCCATTCTGAAGAGGTAATGATAGTTGACAGCGGTGGAAATATACTCTCGGAGGATAGAAGCGGCTCTCAACTGTCGAAACGAACGGATTCACAGATAGAATTTCAGAGAAATATCGAAAGAAACCTGGCGGACGGGATTCAATCCATGCTCGAGAAGGTGGTGGGCAAGGGAAAGGTCGAGGCACGAGTTTCCGCTGTCCTCGACTTTAGGGTCATGGAAAAAACAGAAGAGGTCTACGATCCCGAAGAACCGGTGGTAAGAAGTCTTCACCGGAGGAGCGAAAAACCGAGCATGCCCGTAAGTAAAGGGGAGAAGACGGTCAGTGTTACAGGTGAACGCGGAGGAAGCGCATCCGGCGCGGGTTCCGAAAAAACGGATGAGACAATAAATTACGAGATAAACCGGGTTGTCAGCAAGACGATAATGCCGGTGGGGGACGTGGAAAAACTGTCCGTGGCCGTGCTGGTTGATGGTATCTACCGTAAGAATGATAAGGGTAATGAAGAATTCCAGCCGCGGTCAAAAAAAGAGATGGAAAGCCTGGAGGACCTTGTTAAGAGGTCCGTCGGGTTCGATGTTGAGAGGGGCGATCAGGTGGTGGTAACCAGCGTGCCTTTCAAAAAAGTTAAATCTGAGACGGAGTTTGCCGAGGAAAGCTTCTGGAAAGCCGGCTTGCGTATGGTCGGCCCATTTATACGGTACATTGCTTTGTTAATTGCTCTCGTACTCGTTCTGCTTTTTGTTCTGCGACCGCTGCTCAAGTTTATTATGGCGAAAGAGACTATCGGCGAAAGACGTGGAAGGGCATTGCCGGCGACAACAGGCTCATTTGGTCTGGGAATGGATGAAAACCTCAGAAGCGTGGATACTGTCAGGGATTTGGCAGGTCGGGATGCTCGAAAATTTGCACAGTTGCTGGGAGACTGGCTTAAATAAAGGAACATTTCATGGGCATGTCAGGGGAAGAAAAAGCGGCGGCACTTCTTTTGTCTCTGGACGAGGAAGTGGCGGCAGATGTAATGAAAAATCTGGCACCGGACGATATCAGGCGTGTCGGAAAATGTATGGCCGAATTACGTGATATGCCGAATGAAGACATAGGAGCTGTTGCCAGAGAATTCTGCCTGTTTGCCAGGGAAAGGGAAGATGAAGTCACCTCTGCTCGAAATAATCTTGTCGAAGGTGTTGCGTCGAAGGCTTTGGGCAATGGTAAAAGGGGGAAACTTTTAAAAGCGGATGAAGACAAAAAGCTTTTAACAGAGGACCCGAGTATTGAGAACCTGAGGAATACGGATATCCGTCTATTGATTGATTCCACAAAGAGGGAACATCCTCAAACCGTAGCCCTTTTACTGGCACACCTGAAACCCGAAACGACGGCTGAGATTATGGAGCAGTTCCCCCCTGAAAAGCAGGAAGACATTGCAAAACGAATTGCGACACTCGGAAGTGTTCCGCATGAGTTCATTGACGATATGGTCAAAACACTCGAAGCCGAAATTATTGATGAAAGAGGGAGCGGGGAGCAGATCGGCGGAGCCAAGATGCTTGCAGAGGTTTTAAACAGGATGAGTCAGTCAAGTGAAAACAGGATTCTAGAATCGATTGAAGAGGCAAATGTCGAATTGGCAACTGATGTCAGAAACCTGATGTTCACCTTTGATGACATCCTCAAACTGGATGACGTAAGTATGAGGGTGTTGCTTGAGGCTGTAGACCGTGAGGCGTTAGCCTGCGCTCTCAAAATAATTGACGGTGAAATGAGGGAAAAGATTTTTAAAAACATGTCAAAACGCGCCGCAGAGATGCTCAAAGAAGACATAGAAGTTATGCCTCCCAAAAGGTTGTCGGAAGTTGAAAAAAACCAGAGAACGATTATTGAAACCGCAAAAAGACTGAAAAATGAAGAAAAGATAACAATAGCAGTGGGAAATGAAGATGATATACTCGTCTAATTCTAAAAAAGTTCTCAAAGCGCAGGAGATTACACTTACCAGCCCGCCTGACGCCGCAAATCACAAGCAAAACGAGGAAGGGGCACGCGCCTGTTTTATTCGGGATAAACGTCGCGCTCCGGGAAATGAAACAGATCTCAATGTCCGTGGGAATACGATGGATATCAGTTTCGGGATTGAAGAACCCGGCACACGGATAGAGGAACGATCAAATATTGCGGTAAAAGAAGCCTACAACAAAGGGTTCTCGGAGGGAATGGTAAAGGGTGTAGAGCGTAAAAAGAAGGAATTATCTTCCGCTTTGGAATCCGTCACTGAATTGGTTAAAAAGTTAACGCTGTTGAAAGAGACCTTTCTAAAAAGCTCTGAAAAAGAAATAATCGACCTGGTTTTTTTAATAGCGGAAAAGGTTATACATAAGGAAGTGAGCACAGATCGTGAAGTTGTCCTCTCCGTCCTTAACGATATGGTCAAAAACATCCACGAGGAGGATGATATTGTGATCAGGTTAAATCCCCGTGATTACTCGTACATAAAGGAAGTAAAACCGGATTTCTTTGACAATTACGGTGAGATGTCAATCAGGAAGGATAACAAAATTGGTCAGGGTGCGGCTGTAATTGAGACACGCTGGGGGACGGTTGATGCGGGGATGGATCAACAGTTGGATAAGATCAGATATCAGGTGTCAGAGATCAGGGATTCACGTTTGGCTGATTATAAGGGACCGTCGATCGAGGACAATAAAGTAATATCATTTTGACGTGCCCGCATCTTTCTGCGCGGGAAGGTATCCGTGATTCCTGAACCTCTCACCGGACGACTTGGGTAGTGATCGTGAATTTCGAAAAATATCATAGAATAATAAGGGATATCGACCCGTTCATCACATATGGGAAGGTAAAGGGGGTTATTGGTCTTTTAGTGGAGGGTTACACTCCCGGAACGTCTATAGGGGAGATGTGCCGGATCTATCCGAATGACAGCGACGGGACAATTGGCGCTGAAGTTGTTGGATTCAGAGATGAGAAAGTTCTTCTGATGCCTCTGTCAAACCTTGGCGGTGTCGGACCTGACTGTAAGATTCTCTCTACGGGGGAAACGTCAAGCGTAAGGGTGGGCTATAATCTTTTAGGGAGAGTCATAGACGGTCTGGGCAATCCTGTCGATGACAGGGGGTCGATACAATTAGAGGATGAATATCCGATTTATGCCGATCCCATCAATCCCCTTAAAAGAGGCCGGATAACGGAGCCAATAGACCTTGGAATAAAGGCCATAAATGGGTTGTTCAGCTGTGGCAGGGGTCAGAGAATAGGCATATTTTCAGGTTCCGGGGTTGGCAAGAGTGTCCTTTTGGGCATGATTGCCAGGAATACAAAGGCCGATATCAATGTAATCGGACTTGTCGGCGAGAGGGGAAGAGAGGTCCGCGAATTTATCGAAAACAGTCTTGGCGAGGAAGGTCTGGCCAAGTCAATAGTTGTTACGGCGACATCGGATATGCATCCACTGGTCAGGATGAGAGCGGCCTATGTGGCCACTGCAATATCTGAATATTTCAGAGATCAGGGGAAGGATGTTCTTCTTATGGTCGACTCGTTGACGAGATTCGCAATGGCCCAGAGAGAGGTCGGCCTCTCTGTCGGGGAACCTCCGACCACAAATGGCTATACACCATCGGTCTTCAGCCTTATGCCGCAACTGTTGGAAAGGGTGGGGAACGTAGAAGACGGAGGGAGTATAACAGGAATTTATACGGTTCTTGTGGAGGGTGATGATTTTAATGAACCGATCGCCGATGCGGCGCGATCAATCCTGGACGGTCACATAACCCTTTCCCGTACTCTGGCTGCAAAGAATCATTATCCGGCTATAGATGTCCTGGAAAGTATCAGCAGGCTGATGATCAATCTCGTAGGAGATGATCACCGGAAAATAGCCAACGATGTTTTAAATATGGTGGCAACATACAGGAAGTCCGAAGATTTGATCAATATCGGCGCTTACGTGGAAGGAAGTAATCCGGAAATAGACAACGCAATAAAAATGACGGATAAGATAGGGTCATTTCTGAAACAGGATATTCACGAAAAAGTCGGTTTTGAAGAAAGCAGGAAACAACTCTTTGCGCTTTTTGATTGAGGAAACATCAAAAGAGTTCCCGTTACCTTTACGGTGATCCGTTACTGATATGTTTACTTTTCGATTACAGACGGTATTAGAATACAGAAAACGGATAGAAGAACGGCTTATGTCTGAATTTGCAGAGACCAACAGGCGCCTTAATTATGAAAAAGAGATGTTAAAAAAACTCAAGAGCGAGAGAATCGATTTAATCTCCCGGCTGGAAGAAATGGGGAGAAACAGGCTGACTGCCGCCAGCGCTTCGATATATCTTTCTTATATCAGCCGTATAAAAAACGATGAGAATCAAAGAAAAACCGTTATTTATCAGATTGGCAAGGAACTGAAAGAGAAGAGGGCGGAGCTCGTTGACGCGTTGAAAAAGAAGAAAGTTCTTGAAACGCTTAAAGAGAAACAGATGCAGGAATACAAGAGATCTTTGATCAAAAGGGAGCAGAAACAGCTCAATGAGGCCGCAATTCTAAGAGCAGGGGCCAGAAGTCGTGTTTAAGAGGGCAGATGATATCTGGCAAAGGTGTGAAGATTGAAGAAGTTAATAATTGTCTGTGAAATCCTGATGGTATCTATTCTCCTGGCGAAGATCGCGGTGGTTGGAGGAATAGTGGGAAATTCAAAAACGGCTGAGGACTTTTTCTCGGTAAATGACGCGGCGGCGGATTCTCTGACCGTGACCGCTCCTGCTGATGCGCCGGCTGTTCCGGCGAAAAATGTACGCGAAGACACACTGTCAAAAGAAAGAAAGCTTCTATCTTCACTGTTGGAAAAGCAGAAAGCGCTTAATAGCAGGGAAGCCGTTTTGATATCTGAAGAGAGGAAGTTAAATTCGCTGAAAGATGAAATACTGTCCAAAATTGACAAATTGGAGGAGACAGAGAAGAGAGTAACGATACTTCTTGAAGCGGTCAAGAAAATCAATGATCAAAAGTATATGAGATTGGCGAAGGTTTATGAGGCTGCCCCTCCTGAACAGGCGGGCGCTATGCTTGAAAAGCTGGACACCAAAACGGCTGCCGCGATAATAATGAGCATGAAAAGCAAAAAAGCGGGCGCGATATTGGGATATGTAAAACCGGGTAAGGCTGTAGAGATAACAAGAGAAATAACCAGTCAGACGAAAAAGGCTCAGCCGTTAAAGGGGTAAAGTAGAGTCGTGTTTCTACTCTCCGGTAAAGGAACGAACAATTTTTCACGAATCTTTCTAATGTAACCGTTCAACGAGAGGCGGTATTTTTTTCAAACCACTGGGCAATATTTGCCCCCTCCAGGAAGCTCATCCAATTCTTTTTTCATAACATACCGATATTAAACAGACTATTGAGAGTGTAAAGGGTGGCATGTCTCTTGCTCTTACTCCTTCACGAGGAGTTATCAGCAGGGAACGGTTCATTAGGACCTGAAATCGATCAGCCGCCGCTTCCTTCATTACGCCCCTTGAGTTGCGGGCCTCGGAGGCTGTGAGCGTTTACGAAAGAGAATTGGCACTTCAATGATTACAGAGTTTAATCCGGTACATCAGGAACAAGCTGCCACCAATCCATGTGTGCTTGGTGCGTCACGAAAAGAAAATGCCGCCTGTGGACAGGGTCAGCCGGTAACGTTCGCCTGCATAATGGGGGGATGTGTATCCGGCATGGCGACACAGAAAACGGAGAAAGATCCGCTTCCTGTTCATTCCGATAAAGGAAATACGGAAGAGGTCTCGGATAACGGTCATACGATCGGACGAGATACGGCTTCCGCCGAAGATTCAGTAAATCATATCCTGAGCGCCGAGAAAGATACAACCGGGAAAACGGATCAATCGCTACCGGTGATGAAGGGGATGGTTTTCGTGGAAAATGTAGCCGAAACCGCCCGGGAGGGCGAGATCTCTGAGGATGTCAAAGGCGTTGTCGCAAATGGCGGGAGAGACTTTTTGCCCCTTTCTGAGAATGCGTCAAAGGATGCCGGAGCGAAAACGAATGAGTCGATTATTGACAAGAACACCATGCTGCCGGAGTCAAACAGCCGGAAGCAGATCGAGGGAACCGTTGAAAGAGTATTTCAGGGTGTCGGTTCTCAGAACAACGGTCTCGGGAAATATAATACCCCTGAAGAAGATGTCGCGGTGCAGGCGAAGCAGAGGCTGAACGGACAGGGTGTTGAGTCGGGGGTGCCGAAGCAGGGGGTGACCGGAGTGGTTACCGGGAAAGAGGAGGCGCCTGTTAAGGGAACCGGATCAGCGGGTGCCGATCATGTTGAAAAGGCTGTAATGACGGAAAGAGCCGCGATTTCCCTTTCCGGGGAGGAGAGCTTCCGGAGGAGCGGTCTCGGAATATACCATACCCCTGAAGAAGATGTCGCGGTGCAGGCGAAGCAGGGGCTGAACGGACAGGGTGTTGAGTCGGGGGTGCCGAAGCAGGGAGTGGCGAAACCGGGGGTGACCGGAGTAGTTGCCGGGAAAGAGGAGGCGCCTGTTAACGGAACCGGATCAGCGGGTGCCGATCATGTTGAAAAGGCTGTAATGACAGAAGGGGTCGCGATTCCTGCTTCCAGAAAAGGTGGCCTTACTGAGAGCGGGGAAGGAAGAAACTCACATCTCAAGGAGCGTGCTCCCGGAGCATTGAAGCTCGGGCTGAAACAGGCGGGAGGAGAGACGAAGGGGAACGGCATCGGCAGCAGAAATAACAGTGCAGAGCTCTCGGGACATTCGGCCCTTAAAGGCGGAGAAACGGGTGTCGATTATGAAAGAACAGGGATTGAGAAACTCTTCGATCAGAATGCGGATCTTTTCCCCCGGACAAATTCATTGCAGTTGCATTCCATTGACAAGGTTTCTTCCGCCGGCTCGTATCATCATGCCTCTTTGTATTCCGAAAGCGGTTCGGAGATCGTTAATGAAACCGTGAGTAGTCGTGGTATCGATCCGCAGGCTCTGATTAATCAGGTCGCATCCGGCGTTCAAAAGTCCGGAAGGATAAGAATTACACTCAATCCGCCCCGTCTGGGTGTGCTGGATGTGAATGTGCTTGTCAGGGACAACAAAGTGCAGGTTATGCTCCTGCCGGAAAATAGTGATGTCGGGCAAATATTGCAGTCAAATGTGGAGAGTCTTAAAAGCTCACTTCGCGGTCAGGGATTGATAGCGGACAACGTTAATGTGTCTGTTCATGAACAATCGGACACTACTGATTACGGCTCCGGCAGGAATGAAACATTATTCAAGGAAAGCGGAAACCGGGAAGGGAACAAAGAGAACCGGGAAGATCGGCACGATTTCTCACAGTGTGATTCGACATCACTTGAAGAAGAGAATCAGCGTGTTCGGGGTGACGAAAGTGTCAACTTGTTTGTGTAGTATTCGCAGCGGGATAGCACAACATACAATTAACCGGCAGCCATAAACCGTTACAGTAACTTTGATCATGCCGGAGTCAGGAGGATATGAAATGTCGGATATAGAAAGTATAACCAGCAGCACCAGCAGCGAAAGCCTGTCGACACTGAAGACGGCCTCGCTTGGGAAGGAGGACTTTCTTGAGATGATGATAGCCCAGCTTCAAAATCAGGATCCCCTCAACCCCCTCGATGGCACGGATTTTACGGCACAGCTTGCCCAGTTTTCCAGCCTTGAACAATTGATCAATGTGAACACCCGGCTGGAAACGCTGGAGCTTTATCAGGCCTCGCTGAACAATGCCCAGTCGGTAGGGTTGATCGGCAAGGAGGTTGTCACATTAGGTAATAGTATCGAGGCGGACGGTACCTCTGCCGAGCTTTCGTATATTCTGTCGGGAAGCGCTGAAAGCGTTGTTGTCAGTATTTATGATGAAGATGGCAGCTGCGTTGATACCATTGAAGCGGGAACTCAAGAGGCGGGAGAAAATTCGGTTACGTGGGACTGCAGTGGTGTCACCGCCGGCAGCTACACATTTGAAGTGTCTGCAATTGACACCTATGAAAACGCGGTTTCAGTCGATACAACGATAGTGGGAAAAGTAACGGGCGTTTCTTTTGAGGATGGAGTTCCCATTCTCTCTGTTAACGGGCAGGATGTTTCCTTCAGCGATATCATTTCCGTAAATGCCCCGGGAACTGAAAGTTGAAGGGAAACAGATCAAACAATTGTGAACATTCAGACGAAGTCTTGAATAACTAAAAAAGGAGGTAGTAAAGATGGGAAGTTCATTATATGCCGGAATTTCGGGTCTGGCAGCCAGCGGTAAGCAATTGGACGTTATCGGTAATAATATAGCTAATTCTAACACAATCGGTTTTAAAGCCGGCCGAATATATTTCGGCGATATTTTAAGCCAGAGTGTTACAGGTGGAGCGGCGGCCGGCATGCAGGTGGGCCGTGGTGTGGATGTAGCTGCCATATCCACACAATTTTCTTCGGGGTCTTTTGAAACAACGGAAAATGCAACGGATCTTGCTATCGACGGTGACGGGTTTTTTATCGTCAAAGATGCCGATGGTGGGGAGTATTATACCAGAGCCGGCGCGTTTCATCTGGATAACGAGGGGTATCTTGTTGACATTAATTCTCTTAAAGTACAGGGGTATAACCTTGCCGGGGAAGATCCTGACACTATATCTAATATTTCTCTTGCGGGTGTGCAGTCTGAACCGGCCGCCACAACAGAAATCTCTATGGGGATAAATCTTGATTCCATGTCGTCCGCGGGAGAGACGTTCAATGCGTCCCAGACGGTGTATGATTCTCTTGGCAGCACGCACACACAAAAAGTAACGTTTCAAAAGACGGAAGCGTCGGGATACTGGAGTTTCCAGGGATATCTGGACGATACTGCCGTTACGGCGCAAACCTATTCGGGTATTAAATTTGATTCGAACGGTGTCCTTGACGCGGTATACAGCGCGGTCACAGAGAATGATGTTGTCACGAATGCCGCTACTCCTGCCGCCACCGCCACCGTAACCATCGACAACGAGGGGCAGTTATACCAGGACGGGACCATTACACTGACAAGAGGGTCCAGCGCGAGCGTATGGTCGGTGTCGGGTCTTGGAGGAACCAACGATTATGAAAATGCTACCGTTTCAGTTCTCGCAGGCGATACCACGCTGGGCATAGATCTTGACGGTGCGGGTGGAATAGACATAACCGTTACAATTGATCCGGCTGACAGCTGGGCGCTCGGCGACACGGTAGCGTTTGACATTAATCAGACGGAAACAACGCCCGCTGACATTAATCTGACGATGCCTGCTCTCGATGGCGCGACTATCGGAACCTCCGGCGTGATAGCATGGGATCTGGCCGGTACTACTGCGGATACAATAACCGGATATGCAAGTACCTCTGTGATCCGGACGCTGGCTCATGACGGATATTCCTCCGGTTCATTGAAAAGTATTTCAGTCTCGGCGGATGGTATCATCAGTGGTTTCTTTACCAACGGTCAGACATCCGACATAGCACAGATTGTTCTGGCGGACTTTGCCAATACGTCGGGTTTGAAACGAGTGGGGGACAATCTTTTCGCCACGACCGTGGAGTCGGGAGATGCTGTTCCGAATACCCCCGGGTCTGCAGGTACGGGAGAGATCAGCCCCAATTCGCTTGAGATGTCAAATACGGATATCGCGACGGAATTCATCAATATGATCACGGCGCAAAGGGCCTATCAGGCCAGCGCAAAGATTGTTACCGTGACCGACGAGATGATGGCTGAACTGATGAATATCAAGAGATAAATGTCAAATTTCTGACGATTTATCAAAAACCCTTTCTATTCAGGGGGCGGTTTACGGTTGCTAGCTTACGATTGTCAGTTGTCAGCCGTGGACTGTTCAACTGTAAACCGTTAACCCTGTTTCGCTACTTTCTTGGCACATTCTTTGCTTTTACACAATCCTGCAATGGATATATCAACTATTCTAGGACTCATAACCGGTTTCGGCCTCGTAATCGGCTCTATAGTTATGGGCGGTGGAGCGTCGTGGTTTCTTAATCTTCCCTCTGCAATGATTGTTGTGGGAGGGACTATCGGCGCTGTGCTTATCAATTATCCGATATCAGACCTGTTCGGGGTAGCAAAGATAGCAAAAAATGTGTTTTTCCGGAAGGTGCTCAACACAGATAAGATGATAGCGACGCTGCTCGATATGTCAAAAATTGCCCGGCGCGACGGGATACTGGCGCTGGAGAACAAAATGGAAGACATTAAGGACCCCTTCTTTGCCAAGGGGATGAAGTTGATGATCGATGGCGTTGAGCCTGTTGTTCTTTCCAGAATACTTAACACGGAACTCGAATATATTTCCGAGAGGCACAGGTTGGGGGCGGAGATATTTATGACCATGGGAAATTTTGCGCCGGCCATGGGTATGGTCGGAACCCTGATAGGATTGATCAAAATGCTGGTACAGATGGAGGATCCTTCCTCCATAGGGCCGGCCATGGCTATTGCTCTTGTAACTACTTTTTATGGTGTGCTCCTGGCAAATCTGATTTTTCTTCCCGCCGCGGGAAAGCTGAAGACGCAAAGCAGCGGTGAACGTATGCAACGACAGCTAATGATAAGCGG
>Ga0272444_10000408_pt1 | contig 47170 bp, 36 predicted proteins | sample SSMForm13_FD_201033 | JGI IMG/M metagenome (GOLD analysis project Ga0272444, IMG submission 201033) | Marine sediment archaeal communities from Little Sippewissett salt marsh, Falmouth, MA, United States - SSM-Form-13 | ecosystem: Environmental > Aquatic > Marine > Wetlands > Sediment ... | reverse complement strand
TGGGTGCAACAGATAGGCGCAGAATCGGCCTCGCGCTTGCGGCCGAGCACGTCTCTTCCGACCCGAAACAGCAGCAAGCAGCGATACGTGCCGTACACCCCGACGTGTTGCTGTTGGAGCCCGCAACCAGCCGCGGCAAGATCGGGATCGATCAGGTTCGAGAGATTCTCCGAGCAGCACAGTTCGTGCCCGAAGAGGGTGAGCGACGGGTTTGCCTGATCCCGCAGGCCGAAAGGCTGACGCCGCAGGCCGCCAATGGGTTGCTCAAGGTGCTCGAGGAGCCACCGCGCGGCATGGTGTTTGTCCTGATTGCCGCCCACGCGCAGGATGTTCTTCCTACCGTCTTATCGCGCCTGCAGGTTGCTCGTTCCAGCCGGCCGACGAATCCGATAGCCGGGTCGACTGCTTCGGAACCCGAGACTGCCGCGGGATCCGAGACGGTCGATCTGCGGTCGGTTAGCGGGCTGGACCAGGCGCTTGTGCACCCGAGCCACGAGGTCCGGATGCAGGGAACGGCGTGCCTGATGGAGGCGATTGAGCGTAAGGATCGCCGGACGGCCGTCGCGCTTGCGAGGCTTCTCGCCAAGCGCGACGATGCCGAGATCCGGCTTGCGCTGAGCGCTCTGATGCAGGGTAGCGCTGCGGCTCTACGCCGGGAGGTCCAAGCACGGAGTAGCTCGAGCGATGGGAGCGCCATGCGTGGCCGGCAGCGAAAGCTGGCGGCGTTCTGCCGGGGGATCGATCAGGCGCAGCGGGCGATGTGGGTGTACACTCCCAAGGAAACAGTGCTTGTCAAGCTTCTCCTGGATGCGACGGAGGAAACGGCCGCGTGACGCAAGATGTGGTGTATGTTCGAGTGTGGGAGCTGGAACGGCATGCCGGGTACTTCGCGGTTGCCGGAGAGACGTTCTCCCCCGGTGACACGTGCATTGTTCGTCATGGCGGGCTCAAGCTGGCGACGGTGGTGGGCGTTCTGAGCGCCGGCGAGGAGCTTGGACATCGATTGGAGAAGGTAGTCCGGCGAGCCACCCCGGAGGATGAGGAAGCGTATCGGCAGAACCGCGCAGACGCAGAGACCGCTCTCTCGCAGACAAGGAAGATGATTGCCGATTTCGGTCTTCCGATGCACTTGGTGGGGGCGGAATACACGCTGGATCGTTCGCTGCTTCGTGTGTACTTCACGGCTCCGCACCGTGTGGATTTCCGTGGGCTACTCAGATCGATGTCCTCTGCGTTCGAGATACGCATCGAACTGCGGCAGATGGGCGCAAGAGACGAAGCACGGATCAAGGGCGGGATCGGACGCTGTGGCCGGATCCTTTGCTGCGAGACGTTCTTACAGGGTCCGAATCCGGTACCCATGGAAATGGCCTATGATCAGGAGCTGTTCGTGGCTCCGGAACGGATCACCGGCGTGTGTGGCCGACTCATGTGCTGCCTGGCGTACGAGCACGCGGCGTATCGCGAAGCACTATCATCGATGCCCAAGCTTGGCGCGATCGTTTCCTACGAAGGGAAGCGAGCCAAGGTCATTGCCCACAACGTGCTCCGGCGAACGGTTACGCTGCTCTCCGACGGTCGACAACGACTGGAGGTCGGCGTTGGAGAGGTCAAGGTGCTTTCTCCAGGTGCGGGGCGATGATCGTCGCGCCGGCCTTGAGCAGCCGAGCCAGTTGCGGCGGTGCAAGATGTGCGCGCACCAACGCGCCGTGACTATCGTAGCCGAGATGTTCCAGTGAACCGTCGTGGTTTCCAAGCTCTCGATGAAGGAGATCGGTCGCGGCAAACGGAACAGCGAGTTCGACCCACGAAGCCTGATCAGCAAGCTGTAACGCGATCATCTCATGGAGATCAGCCAATCCATCGCCTCGTTTGGCGGAGATGTTGACGCGGTTTCCGTGTACTCGAAGAGTGTTTGGAGAGCCATGGGGGATGTCACACTTGTTGATCACGACGATCTGGGGGGGAGCTTCGCGGTCGTCAGCGAAGACCTCCCGTTCCAACGTGTCCCGAACGCTCGCGATCTCAAGATCTGCCGTCGGGCTCGATCCATCCACGACATGCAGCAGGAGATCCGCATGCTGCACGGCCTCGAGTGTGGCCGCAAACGCAGGGATCAGATTGTGGGGAAGGTCGCGGATGAAGCCGACCGTGTCGATGAACAGCGCTTCACGGGACGAATCAATCTCCCCACGACGCACAAATGTCGTGAGCGTGGCGAACAGCTGATTCTCGACGTGGACGTCAGATGACGTGAGAGCGTTCAGTAGGGTTGACTTCCCGCTGTTGGTGTAGCCGACAAGGACAACTTGCGGCAGATGGCTGCGCTCCCGTCGACGTCGCCGAAGCGCCCGCTCATGAGACGCCGTCACCAGCTCCCGCTTCAGTGCGTGAATGCGTAGGCGGATCTTGTTGCGATCAACCTCAAGCTGTGTTTCTCCCGGGCCACGGGTCCCGATGCCGCCGCCAAGACGGGTGAGGGCGTGTCCCCAGCCACGAAGCCGCGGAAGAAGGTAGGTAAGCTGAGCGAGCTCCACCTGAAGGCGCGCCTCTTTCGTTGAGGCGCGCTGTGCGAAGATGTCGAGGATAAGCTGGGAGCGATCGATGACCTTGGTCTTGACGGCATCCTCCAGATTGCGTGCCTGAGCAGGCGACAGGGCATGCGCGAAGATCACGGCATCCGCACCGCTGGTGCCGACGAGACGATGGATCTCCTCAGCCTTCCCTTTGCCAACGTAGGTGGATGGGTCGGGCTTTCGGCGGTGTTGCGTGACGGTCGCAATCGTCGGTATCCCGGCTGTGTCGGCAAGAAGGGACAGCTCATGGAGGTCGCCCTCGATTGCGTCCGGGTTGGTCCCTATGGCGACAAGCACGGCTTTCTCGTCTCCGTACAAACGTGCGCGTTCACCGAGGCGATCTTCAATCAGACGGCGGTCGTGGTTCGGATGGCTACGGTTTTCGCTCAATCGTTGCTCCTAGCGAGGCGAACTTCGCCTCAAGTGCGGCGTAGCCGCGGTCGATGTGATGCGGCTCGAGGATGGTGGTAATGCCTGTTGCAGACAGGCCTGCAATCACAAGAGCCGCACCGGCACGAAGATCACGGGCCGTGACAGCACATCCTGTGAGATGGCGCCTTCCTGGGATTGCAGCGGACGAACGGTGAACGATGATGTCCGCGCCAAGCTTGTTTAGCTCGGAGACATACCCGAACCGCTCGGGGAAGACGCTGTCACGGACGACACTCTCGCCCTCGGCTGCGGCGAGCGACGCAACAAGGATCGGCTGAAGGTCCGTCGGGAACCCTGGAAACGGACGGGCCTCCGTGCGAAGCGACCGAATCGTCTCGGGAGCGGCGACGGAGATGTCGCTATCGGAGAATGAGACGCAACAGCCCAGCGTTCTGAGGACTTCAACCACGGCATCCAGCTCGGACACCGGTGCCCCGCATACGGTGAACTCCCCCCCCGTTGCGGGCGCAGCAAGAAGGAATGTCCCCGCTTCGATGCGATCCGGCGGGATGATGTGGGAGGCACCGCGGAGATGCGGTGTTCCGTCAATGACGAGTGTATCCATGTCCCGCTCAATGGCGGCACCCATCGAACGGAGGAGGGTGAGCAGGGCGACGACTTCCGGCTCCATTGCCGCACCGCGGATGATCGTTTGCCCGCTTGCGCGCACGGCTGCGAGGAGAAGTTGCTCGGTGGCTCCCACAGACGGATATGGCAACGCAATCTCCGTACCTCGAAGCCCACCAAGCGGAAGCGAAACGCGAATCGTCGTGGGCTGCTGGCGGACGTCCGCGCCGAGTGCCGCCAATCCCTTCAAGTGTAGATCGACCGGACGAGGGCCGATCGTACAGCCGCCGGGGAGAGGAAGCGCCACTCGCCCGTGCCTCCACAGAAGCGGGGCCAGAAGCAAGAACGAGGCGCGCATCTTTCGGATACGCTCGGGGTTTGGCTCGAGTTCCAGCAGTGAGGCTGTGGAGAGGGTCAGTGCCGAAGAGGCTGGATCCGTTTGGATCTCAACCCCGATTTCCTCCAGGGCGGCGAGCATCTGCTGGACGTCTTGCAGGGGCGGTACATTCTGCAGTTGAAGGGGGGCGGTGGTCAGCAGCGACGCAGCCAACGCTGGGAGCGCTGCGTTTTTCGATCCGTGAACAGCAACGGATCCCCGCAGGCGTACGGGTCCGTTAAGGACAATGGTGGGCATGGACTACGGCAAGTAGAGCAGTGGATCGATCGGGAATTCAGGCGTTTTGCGGATCTCGAAGTGCAGGTGAGGTCCGTTCGACAGTCCGGTGTTCCCGGAACGTGCGATCTGCTGCCCGGCGGAGATGGTGTCTCCAGGTTGAACCTGAATCTCGGATAGATGGCCGTAGACGGTGTAGAAGCTGTCGGCATGAGCAAGGTACACTGCAAGCCCGATGCCGTCGGGATCGTTGTCGACGTTGAATACGGTGCCTGAGGCTGCTGCGGAGACCGGGGTCCCTTCTGGAACGTCGATGTCGATTCCGTTGTGGCGCTCCCACGTGCCGAGAATCGGGTGCGTTCGATAGCCGAACTCCGAGACGACCTCACCGTTAACCGGCCATTGGAAACCACTCAGACCACCGGAATCAGTCGATGATGCTGCAATCGTCGTGGTATCGACGACACCGGGATCTGTGGGCACGATGATCAGCGTGCCGGCGAGAATCTGCCCGGGATCGGGGATGTTGTTGGCGGAAGCGATCTCCGCGACGGTTACGTCGTAGGAAGATGCAATATCGCTGAGCGTTTCGCCCGAGGAGATTCGATACAGGAAGCCCGTTCTCGGGACGCGGAGCGTCTCACCGGGCGTCAGGGTTCGAGCCGAGTCCAGTTCGTTGCTGGCGACAAGCTGCGCAACATCGACGTCGAGGTCGCGGGCAATCGACTCAAGCGTATCTCCCTCGGCGATTGTGTAGGAGAGGATCTCATACGGGTTGACCTCGGGAGACACATCGATGGGATCCGAACTGGAATCGGAGCCATTCCCGTTGATGATTGCAAGGCCATCATCTACACCGTCACCGGCGTCCGGACTCGAACGAAGAAGAACAGGGATAAGAATCGCAGCGAGGATGGCGACAACAACCAGCGCCACACGGTCTTTTCGGATCGGTTTCTGGTTAGTCACTACTCATCAACTCCAGGAACTGCTCATTGTCCCTGGTCGCGACCATCTTGTTCCGAATGAACTCCAACGCGGCCTGAGAGTCGTTGAGCTCTCCTAGCATCTTACGCAGGATCCGCACGCGATTCAATACCTTCTCGTCAAGAAGGAGTTCCTCTTTCCTTGTGCCGCTGGGCTCGACGTCGATGGCGGGGTAGATGCGCTTGTTGGAGAGGTTCCGGTCAAGGATCAGCTCCATGTTCCCGGTGCCCTTGAACTCCTCAAAGACCACCTGGTCGAGCTTGCTTCCCGTGTCGACCAGCGCGGTGGCGATGATGGTGAGGCTTCCGCCTTCCTCGATATTTCGAGCCGCACCGAAGAACTCCTTCGGCTTGTAGAGGGCCGTTGGATCCATTCCGCCTGACAGGAGCTTCCCCGAAGGAGCGACCGACAGGTTGTACGCCCGTGCAAGACGTGTGATCGAATCCATCAGGATTACAACATCTCTTCCCATCTCGACCAGCCGCTTCGCGCGGTTGGTAACCAACTCAGAGATACGTGTGTGATGGCGTGGCTCCTGGTCAAACGTGGCAGCGACCACTTCGCCATTGGCGATCGAACGCTGGAAGTCCGTGACCTCCTCCGGACGTTCGTCCACGAGCAGAACGAACAGCTTGACGTCGGGATGGTTGGCGTTGATCCCGCTTGCGATCTGTTTGAGCAAGGTCGTCTTCCCTGCTTTGGGAGGTGAGACGATGAGCCCGCGCTGTCCCTTGCCGATCGGTGAGAAGAGGTCGATGATCCGGGATGAGATCTCCTCGGGGTCGTGCTCCAGCATGAGGAACTCATTGGGATGAAGCGGCGTGAGTTCCCGGAAGTCCGGCCGTCTCCGCGAGTGGTCAGGGGAATCGTCGTTGACGCTTTCCACTTTGAGCAACGCGAAATACCGCTCATCGTTCTTCGGCGCCCGGATCAGACCAGCGAGAATATCACCGTCACGCAGGCCAAACCGCCGGATCTGAGATGGAGAGACATACACATCATTTCGTCCGGGCAGGCAGTTGCTGTCTCGCAGAAAGCCGTAGCCGTCTGGGAGGACTTCCAAGACACCGCTCTCGGTGTGCAGCTCATTGGCTCGTGCCAGCTGTGCCATGATTCCGCGCACGAGTTCCTGCTTGGGCAGCTGCTTCGCGTTCTTGACCTTCTTCTCTTGAGCCAGTGCAAGCAGCGCCTCAAGATCCAGTTTCTGAAGCTGAGTGAGTTCCATGGTTCCCCCTAGAGCGAGATCCCGCGCAGTAAGATGAGCGCAAGTCCCATTGCGTAGGTCACAAGCAGTGCAAGCGACTCCACGCCGATTCCGAGTACACGCCGCTTTGGACGGACCGCGATGGCGACCACGGCGATGCCGGTCAGCAGCACGCCGAGGAGCGCAACGACCAGCTGATCCGTCGCGCCTCCACCGAGGCCGGCGAAGATCGATCCTCTTCGGAACGCGATATCCGCAAAGAAGATCGTGAGGATGTTGAACATATTGGATCCGAACAAGTTGCCGAGGATCATATCGAACGCGCCGATACGCAGAGCGCCAAAGGACGTGGCCATCTCCGGAAGCGAAGTGACGACGGCGACGAGAACGGCTCCCATCACGGATGCCGAGATGCCTGTCATCTCCGACAGCGCCTTCGCCGACGAGATTAGGAAGATGCCGGCCGCGATGATCACACCCGCGCAAACGGCGAAGCCGATCGCGGCGGTCCGCAACGGCAACGAGGTGTTGGCATTGTCGTCCTGATCCTCGTCGCGGTACGCATCACGCTCGACACGATACAGCGCATAGACGCCGATGATGTAGATTGCGAGGATCAGGAATGAGAAGGGGCTGATACCGCCCCATGCATACGGCCACTCGAGAACGATCCCCAACATCGCGATGGCCGTCAAGAGGATCGCCAACGCGCCGCTTGCGACGTGATGACGACGGACTCGCGACAGGACGGTTGTCCGCCGGATCAGCATGATGTCGAGAACGGCGATGATTACCACGTTGAACAGGTTGCTTCCGAACGCGTTTCCCACTGCGATATTGGGAGTTCCAAGCCACGCCCCAGTCATGGTCGTCGTCAGTTCGGGGATGGAGGTGACCGTGGCCAGAAGAAGCAGCCCAATCCACCCTTGTCCGATCCCGGTCCGCTTCCCAATGGCATCTCCGTAGTTGGCGAGCCGTGTCCCGGCAAGGACGATGGCTGCGGAGCAGCCGAGGAAGACGATCCAATGAGTAAGCATGTCTTTTTCCTAGTTCAGTTCAGACGATTGCAGGTGTGGTGGACGATCAGCCGATCTTCGCCACGCGGCGTGCGTGGCGGCCTCCGGAGAACGGAGTTGCCAACCAAACCTCTACGATCCGTTCCGCCATGGCGGAGCCCAGCATGCGGGCCCCGAGGCACAGCACGTTTGCGTCGTTGTGCAGGCGGCTCAGCTCGGCGGAAAGCGGATCAGCACACTGCGCCGGGCGGATTCCAGGACGCTTGCCGGCCGCCATGGCCATTCCAATGCCGGTTCCGCAGATCAGGATGCCACGTTCCGCCTGGCCTTCCTGAACCCTCGCGGTCACCAACTGTGCTTGATCGGGGTAGTCCGCAGGATCCATCGTGTGTACGCCCACATCGGTTACGTCGTGATCAGCGAGAACTCCCGCAAGGAGCCTCTTCTTGAGTTCGACCCCGGCATGATCGTTGCCGATGGCGATTTGCATGTTACACCTTCTTGACGAGCCACTTGATCATGTCGCCGTACATCCGGAAGCGATCGCGCAACCCTTGACTGAATCCCCGCTTCTCTTCCTTGAGCACGTGCGTTACCCCATCCAGCTTGACCTTTTCCTGCAGCCAGCCTTCTTTCACCGCCATCCGCGACAGTGCGATCTCGATCCCGAAGCTCATCTCCTCGACCGTTGACCGGTCTTCGACCCGCCTCTTTGCCAGTTGCCAGAGCTCGCGGCGAAGCATCCTCTGCCCCGATGCGAACGGGTTGATCGTTTGAGCGATGTCCGTCGTGGCCCGGCCTCCGGAGAATACCCCCACGACCATATCCAGCTTCTGATCCCGATACGTTGTGATCATGCTATCGACGTGTTCGGTGCGAAGGCCGACCAGATCGGCGTCCAGAAAGAGAATATCGTCGTGCTGTGCCAACGCTACGCCCTCATCGAGCGCAGCGGCCTTGCCGCGATTCTCGGGCAGACAGAGGACCGCCACGTGAAACTGTCGAGCTACATCTGCTGTGCCATCCTCGGAGCCGTCATCGACCACAATCACCTCGTGAACAAGTTCCGAGGCGAGGACGGGGGGTAGCACTGCATCGATGCGGCTTGCTTCATTGTACGCGGGTATCACGACAGAGACTTTCATGTTTGTTGGACTCGGATGGTATGGGCGTGAAGCACGACAACAATTGTCAACGTATTCTAGCCGCGGCGAGGGGGTCTGTCAATTGACCGCAGCATCCTCGGAGAACCGCTCCACCATCCGCTCTCGGATCTCATCTAGGGTGCTGGCACCGATCACCGGAACCGGAAGCGATTCCCTGAAAGCGGCTCCGTATCGCCGCTGCGAGATGCGTTTGTCTGTGATGATCACCATGCCTGCATCGGCTTCGGTGCGAATCAGCCGCCCGATCCCCTGTCGAAACCGCAGCACGGCAAGGGGGAGGGAAAGCTCAAGGAACGGATCGCGGCCCTCCATCGCCGCGCGATCCCCTTGGGCGGAGAACACAGGATCCGAAGGAACGGGGAACGGCAGCCTTGTGATGACGAGGATCTCAAGCTGACGGCCCGGCAGATCGATCCCTTCCCAGAAACTACCGGTGGCAAGAAGAATCGCATGAGGATGCTGTCGGAACCGGTTTGTGATCCCCTGTTTCGACCCGTGCGTTCCCTGTGCAAGCACGGGGAGAGATTCCGGCAGGCGCATCCTCACCTCGTTGAGCATCTTGTTCGAGGTGAACAGGACAAGCGTGTTGCGGGGAGTCGTCTCGTGCAGGGTGACAAGGAGGTCCCGAATGGCGGCGGCGTAGTCGGATTCTTCGCTCACGGGAGGGGAGAACCGCGCCTCGACCGCCGTCATGCGTGTAGCGAAGTCGAACGAAGCCGGGACGATCTTCTCCGTTGCAGGATCCGGAGACGACGCCAAGCCGAGACTCCGCCGGATGTAGCCGAATTGACGAGATGGGGCGAGCGTTGCGGAGGTGAGGATCAGGCTGTCGAGCTTGGGATACAACGTTCTCCCGAGGATCGGCCCCACGTCGATCGGCGCTGCGTGAAGCGCCAAGCGGCCGTTGGATCGCTCGTACCAATGGACCTCGTCGTCGTTTCGCGGGGCGACAAGGAGGTGCAGCAGGATCGCTGCGGTTTCTTCGATTGCCCCGGAGAGCAACTCTCCTTCACGGACGGCCTCCGCGTCATCCAAAGGCTCGGTGGCGGAGATGATGAGCCGTGAAAGCAGGCGCAGCTTCTCAGCAAGACCCTGAGCGGGAGGCGCAAGAGCGTCCAGCGAGGGTGATCGGCTCGGGGTCGCCTGCGGAATCACTCGGTCGAGCTCGGTGAACAAGGATCGGCTCTCCTGTTCGACCGTCTTGCACTGCTGGCGCAGGGTCGCGATATCTTCGGCCGGCAATGCGGCGGCGGCCCTCGGGATCCACCCGATGCGTCTGCGGCCACTTCGGGCTTCGAGATCGCGGAGCAGCCGTTCGATCACCGTTCGTGTCAACGTGAATGTGAATGCGTCACGAGCGGCCGCTTCGAGGGAGTGAGCCTCGTCGGTGACGAGGATTTCGTAGGGGCCAAGGAGACGACCCGCCGCAACGAGGTCCGACATAACCAGGGAATGGTTGGCGATCACAAGTTGCGCGGCGCGGGCGGCACGCCGGGCGCGGAACGAGAAGCAATCCTCGTAGTGGGAGCAGGCCTTCGCTGGGCAGTGAAGCGGATCATCGCGAAGCTTGGCCCAGAGATCGCGATGCCCATCCAACGACTGGAAGACAGCATTCTCTTCGATGTCCCCGGTTTGCGTGGTGGCAACCCACGATGTCAGCGTGGCCAAGGCGAGGTTCTCGGGGTGAACCGCTCCTTGCGTCGCGGCGCTCTCGAGGGGGAGACGGCGCTCGCTACGGAACTTCTCCCAACGCCGCGCACAGATGTAGTTCTCGCGTCCCTTCACAAGAGCGCATCGTAGGCCCGGGGAGAACGCCGAAATGAGCTGTGGTAGGTCCTTCTCGTACAACTGGTCCTGGAGGTGACGGGTGCGCGTAGAGACGACGGCCCGCACGGAAGAATGCTCAGCCAAGTACAAGAGGATCGGAACGAGGTAGGCGAAGGTCTTCCCGGTCCCCGCCCCGGCCTCGATGAGCAGGGTCCCGCCGTCTCCCAACACGGTTGCGACGTCGCAGGCCATCTCGACTTGCGACGGACGATGCTCGTACGAAGGGATCCGCTCCTCCAAGAGGCCGCCAGGCAGGAAGATCTGTTCGGCATCGCCGAACCGAGGCGGCCCGGAAGAGGGCAAGAGGTTCCGGCCCTCATCTGACGGTGGCTCCTCTATGCCGGTGTCGATTCGAGAAAGCCGTGCGCACCGTTCAAGCAAATCTCCGGTTGGGCCGCCGATCGACCGGGCCAATGACCGGCAGACGGTTGGCTCGCGGGAGATCGCAAGGAGCAGAAGATGCTCGGCGACGGCACAGGAATCGACCGATGGATCCATCCTGGCTGAGGTCGCGAAGTGGTCCTTCAATGCGGGAAGCCGGTGATCGGTGAGATACGGCAGGAGCACTTGAGCGAGAAGGTGTAGATCGACTGCCGTCACGGAATCTGCGACGTCCGCCCCCGCGTAGGCGAGGCAGGGCAGTTCGTCACCGTCATGATGGGCGCGCGTTGTGGGGTGCCCGTCGATGCAAACGGTCTTCGTCCCCTCCACCGCAAGGATGAACCTCGTCAATCCGAGATCGGACCACGGAATGGTCATCGAAGGCTCAGATGTACGGCTTGAGCAGATCGATTCTCTTGACCCGGCCCACCAACTGTCCTTCCCCGTCAACAACAGGGATATTGCTGATGTCCTTGCGAATGATGAGATCCGCTGCTTGGAGAACGTCATCGTCGGCAAGAACGTGCAGGACCGAGCGCTGCATGTGCTTCTCCGCCGGGTCATCGATGATCGCTGAGAGACGCTTGGCCATCTGATTGAGATCCGGGATGAACGATGCACTGTGGAGCATGTCGAAGTAGCCCGGAAGGGCGGCACGGATGAGGTCTTTCTCGGAGATGATCCCGAGCAGCTGGTTCGCATCATTCACCACCGGGATGTTCGGCATGCGGGCGTTGTCGAGGATGAAGATCAGCTCTCGGATGGTCACATCCGCTTCCACGGACGTGAGGTCCCTGGTCATGATTTCGTGGACTTTCATAGAGCTACCCCTCCAGTCGCTCGAGCGAGATCAGATTCATCTCGTTTTCGATCCTGTTGATGTTCCGACAGATCTTCTCTTCGCTTTCGGCACTTAGGATTCCGGTCGCCATCCCGAAACGAAGCGCGTGCTCGACGTCCGCGCCGCGATCCAGCTGATAGATGATCCCGCCAAGTAGGGCATCATCCGCCCCGACGATGTTCTTGATCTGCGTGGTCTTGACCCGGGCTTGAATCTCCCACACGGCGTCCTTGGTGATTACGATGTCTCCCGTCACCTCGTGCGTCATGACAATCATCTCGACGCCGCAGGAGACGATCTTCTTGCCGGCGGCGATGATTTCGCTCACGGTGACCACAGGAGATCCCTCGAGGGAGACACTCTCTCTCAGGTCCGGCTTGACGAGGTATGGACAGGCGAGAAGCGACTCCGCGAGGGCCCGCCCGCCGGCCGTAACAACCACCCGGGCCCCGTGTTGATTGGCGATGGATGTGAGCTGCCGGTAGACGTCCGGAGGAGCACCGGGAGGCAGGACGCCGCCCAGAACGACCCACTCTGCGTTGGGAACGATTCTGCGGAAGCGACGGAAGAAGCGATCGAGCTCCAATGGGGTGACCGGCGTGCTGGTCTCGTTCACCTTGATCGGGATGTGTTCACGCCCGTTCTCGAGAATTGTCACGTTGGTTCGTGTTTCCCCGTGGGTCCACACGAAGTTCGTCGTGATTCCCTCATCACGCAGATCCCGCACCACGACGTGACCTGTGTGTCCGGCGACGAAGCCCATGGCGATGTTGTCCACCTGAAGACGCGAAAGGAGGATCGACACGTTGATCCCCTTGCCCCCGGCGGAAGTCAGGCTTCGGGTTGCCCGTGTCAGAAACGAATCCTGGGCAACCTCACCGATCTTGAGATGATCCACCCAGTAAACCTTATCGATCGCAGGGCTCAGTGTGACAGTGATGATCATCTTGTTCCTTTCGAAACGTCCATTCCCGCGGGTATCGGAGTGAGCGCCTCCCCCTTCAGTGCCGCCGCGCTGGCGTCGGATATCGTCGCAGTGATGAACTGGCCTTGCTCGCAGTGTCGGTCGAGCACCATGGTACGATGATCGTCGCAGCGACCGTAGCCGACCCCTTGCCGTGTGTTCCCCTCGACGAGGATCTCCACGGTGTCGCCGACAAGGGCCCGATTTGCATCAAGGGCAATCCGTCGCTGCAGGTCGAGCACCTCGTGCAGCCGCCGCTGCTTGACGTCCTCTGGAACGGGGTTCGGCATCGTGGCCGCCTCGGTGCCAGGGCGCGGCGAGAACGATGCGACGAAGACCGACCCGAATCGTGCTTCCTCCAGCATCCGCAGGCTATCGGCGAAATCCTCCTCGGTTTCACCCGGGAACCCGACGATCAGGTCGGTGGTGAGGTTCACGCCTGGGATCATCCCCCTTGCGGCGCGGGCTGTCTCCAGAAACTTCGCTCGTGTGTATCCCCGGTTCATCGCCGACAGGATCCGGTCCGATCCTGATTGGCACGCGAGATGGATGTGATTGCAGATCTGCGTGTGAGAAGCGATGACCTCAAGGACGGCTGGGGTGATGTCCCGCGGATGAGAGCTTGTGAAACGGATGCGACGAGGTCCGGTTTCGGCGATCCGTTGGAGTAGCTCCGGGAAACGGCCGAACTCAGGGCGATCGAAGCCATAGGAATCGACATTCTGCCCAAGGAGAAGGATTTCGGGATATCCCGCTTCGACTTCACGCTGGATCTCGGCGAGGATCCCCTCGGGAGCCCGGCTTCTCATCGGGCCGCGGGCAAACGGGACGATGCAGTACGTGCAGAAGTTCGAGCAGCCCTCGGTGATCGTGATCATCGCTGTATTGCGGCCCGAACGACGGTAGGGAACCTCGTCGATGCTCCGGTTTGGGGGCGCAAGCTTCGAGAGCCCATCCGAACCATTCAACGCTGCACCGATCAGGTCGGGAAGATCGGCGTGTCCGGACGTACCAAACACGAAGTCGACGACGGGGAATCGCTTGAGAAGTTGCTCCCCCTTCACCTGAGAAAGGCAACCTCCGACTCCCAGCAGAACAGGACGGGAGCGCTTCATCTTGTGGACGGCTCCGATTCGGCCGTAGACCTTCTCCTCCGCCTTCTGACGAACAAGGCAGGTGTTGAACAGCACGACATCAGCGTCATCCATTTCCTCGACGACCGCATAGCCTGCCCTACGCAATACAGCGTCGATCCCCTCCGATTGGTGGAGGTTCATCTGGCAACCCCAGGTTTCGATGTAGATGCGCTCCCCTGTACCCATGTCGAAGTTCACTATACCGAAAGGTGCGGGAGCGGTCAATCGCCGATCCAATCGGTGTTATCCCGCCCGGAGTACGGGATTGCTCGAAGGCACCGACGAGCCGGATTGAGTATGATCGAACGAGATGCGATTCAGACGTTGTGATCGGTATCTTCTCCGCGAAGTGATTGGGCCATTCGTCGTTGCGGCGGCGGCGCTGTTCTTGTTTATCGTTCTCAGCCTTGTGCTGAGCCTTTCGGATCTCATGGTGGACCGTGGCGCGGGGATCGGGACCCTGCTTCGGCTGCTCGTGCTGAAGAGCCCTGTGATGCTCGTCCTGGCGCTTCCCGTGTCGGGGCTATTCGCGATGTTTCTTGGATTGGGACGAATGGCGCACGACCGGGAAGTCCTGGCCTTTGAAGCAGCAGGCGTGTCGCTTCGCCGGTTGACGCTCCCGCTCATCTTGTTCGCGGTCGTCGTTTCCATCGGCGACTTCGCTTTGTACAACTGGGGCGTGCCATTCTCCGAAGTGAAGTACCAGGAAGTCCTGCAGGGAGTCATCTATCGAAGCGGTATCCCGACCATTCGCTCCAACACCTTCTTCTCCGGGCCCAACGGGGAGGTGTACTTCGTTAGGCAGTACGACGAGAGCGATGATTCGCTGCGCGATGTGGTGATCTACGACGTGCAGGGGCGGTTGATCCCCCAGGCCGAAGCGAACCTGTTGATGATCACTGCAGAGCACGGTGTATGGAGCGACGCGTCGTGGAGACTCGACGGGGGTCGAGCCTACGGGTACGACGACGCGGGCGTTCTGCTGTACACGGGGACGTTCGAGGAACTGGATGTCCCCTTGAACCTCGAACCATCCGGAGTCTTCGCTTCGTCTCGCCCCGCGACGGCGATGTCGATGGGGGAACTCCGAGCGCAGATCGAATTGCAGCGCGAGCGAGGCATGCACGCTTCGGCACTGGAGATCGAGTATCACCGGAAGATCGCGGTCCCGCTCGCCGCAGTGGTCTTCGTCCTGCTTGGGGCTTCGCTGTCGCTCATCTACGGGTGGAAGAGCCGTGGGACGGGGATCGCGATCAGCTTCGTCGTGGTGGGAGCATATCAGGGGTTCTACGTTTGGATGGGATCTCTTGGTGGGGGAGGCATCGTCGCACCCTGGCTGGCGGCGTGGCTGCCAAACATCCTTTTCGGCTCGTTGGCGATGCTGATCTACTTGAGACTGGACCGGCTTGGCTCGCACGATCTGTTGCGGAAACTGCGACGGCTGGTCCCGTTTGCCTGCGTAGTCTTGGCGGTGGCTGCGGGAACGATCTCGGCGAGCGGGCAGGAGATGGTTGCCGTGAACGCCGATTCTCTTTCCATGAGCACGGATGGGAAGCTGTTCACGGCCTCGGGTTCCGTGGAGATCACGCTCGGTGAGACGTTTCTGCGCGCCGACCGGATCGGTGGCGAGCAACCTTCCGAAGGCGTCTGGGTTCTAGAGGCGGAAGGAGGGGTTCGATTCGCTGACGAGAGCGGGTTTGAGGTGGTTGCGGAGCAAGCAGCGATCCGTGTTGATGACGTCGACGGGAGTTGGCACCCGCTCCACGGATCGATCGTGGGGTTTGAGCTTCGCGGGACGTTCGTGAACTCGGTGGGTGACGAGCACGTGCTGTGGGTGCGGGGAGCAAACGGCGATCTGCTGTTCTCCGAGGAAGGAGAGATCGAACGGATCGATGTTTCGGCGGCGCAGTTTTCCACGTGCGAGCGGTGCGAAACGTGCGGGGTTGGCGAAGATTACTCGTTTGAATCGCAACCCTACGCGCTGCGCGCGCATCGAGTGACGTTCTACCCGGATCGACTGATCCTCGCCGCCCGGGTCACGGGATACCTGTTCGGGTTGCCGGTGGTTTGGGTTCCCGCATACGTCCAGCCGCTCGAGGAGACGCTGGGAAGCCCTTTGTTCCCGGCGATCGGACGCGATGCAGTGCGGGGCTGGTACCTCAAGTGGAACGTGCCGTTCTACTTCTCGGACGAAGCGTACGGCGTGGTGCTGTTTGACCTGTTTGCGGGTGCGCGCAAGCTTGGTTTCGGTGCCGAGTTCCGATACACGGGAGGACGACACGACGCCCGGTTCTTCGGATACGCCTATCCATCGGATGAGACAGACTCAATCTACACCTTCGAGTTCAGTGACTCACTGGAATTCGCAGAGGATTGGGAGCTTGGAGCATCGGTGCAGTACGACAGGAACGGTGAGGCTCGTGAACTGGACTACGAGTCGAGCATCGTCGGATCGATCGCTGGAGGGACGCTGGAACTGACCGCCGCCCGTGAGCGTCTCACCGGAGACGAAGGAGAGGTGCTCCGGATCACAGACCGCCTTCCCGAATTGACGTTCTCCGGCGCTGGTTGGGAGGTCGGCCTGGTTGCCCTGATCCCTTCCGTCGCTGCTGGCTATCTACTGGAAACGTTGCCTGCGGGCGAAGACTCCGAAGAAGAACAGAAGGTGGAAGCGGTTCGCGCACGCGCCGCCGTGACGGCGAGCACGGAGCCGTTCTCTCTGCTCGGTTGTGAGGTTCGGCCTCGCCTGAGTTGGGGGCTCGACCGTTACTGGATCGATCGTACGACTCAGTATCAGCAGGTGGTCGACGTTGATCTGCGGACCGAGTCGGCGTTGGGCTTCACCCTCGACTACAGCTTGATTCACGTCTGGGGCGGCAGTCCGTTGGTTGCCGATGGGAAGACGCGGCAGCACGAGCTGCGAGCTGAAGCTCTGCGCGCCGTTGGGCGGACGTTGGAGCTTCGACTTGCCGGCGGTGTCGATCTTGCTGGCGGGGAGCCACTCCCGGTTGGTGTCGATGCGAACTGGCGGCGCGAAACGGAGGCCGGGCAGTCGATGGCTGTCAACCTATCAGCCAGCTACGCCTTGCATGAAGCCGCGCTGAGTGATGTGAAGGCTTCTGCCGAATGGGTTGGGCTGGATGGGTGGAGGACATCGGTGTCTTCCGGAATCGATCTCACCGAAGACGCATGGCTTCCGTTGGTTTGGTCGCTTCGTGGGCGGAATCCCGACGGATGGTGGCAGGTATCCATGTCCGGCGCGGTTGATCCGAACACGAGTTCAATCACGCGTGGCGATCTGTCTGTTGAGATCGAGCCACCTGAACCGTGGTCTCTGTTCTCGACGCGGGCTGCGGACTCCCGTGACGAATCGCTGACAAGCGTCATCGTGGATCGTCTGGCCTGGTCCATCGAATTCGACGCCGGCGCCTGGGAGCTTGGTGGATGGCTTGAGCTGCGGGCGGGAGATCATTGGGGCGCGTCGCTTGGAGGACGATGGGTTTCCGCAGGTGGAGGAACCCTGATCCCGGAAGTCGGCGTGTTCCGAGAGTTTGCAGACTGCTTGCGTATCGGAGTCGAATCAGAACGGACGACGACGTGGCTGTACATCTCGATCCAGGCGTTCCCGGAGGCGATACTGCGCTATGCACCGGGACAAGGAAACGTGGAGATCGGGTCTTGATCCCGTCGAGCGCAAATGCGAAGGAGAGAACCCTCTCCGGCGCTTCACGGCGGTGACGAGGACCAGGACCAGGCCAGGACCGGTGAGAGGAGACAGGAGACAACATGAACACTGATCTGAGTTGGCTCGTTTGGGTGGTGGTCGGCCTCATCTTGATCGCTCACGTATTCGCCGGACCGTGTGCCGGGAGCACGTGTCCGTAGAACACACCTAGATGGGAAGCTCAAGGAGGCCAACGGACAGGCTCGGCAGCGAGCGACCGTTGCTCACCCGACTTCGCGCTCGATCAGCCCCGGGGGGGAATGATCCGGTCGATCAGTCCGTATTCCTGAGCTTCCTTGGCGGACATGAAGTAGTCGCGATCGGTGTCTTTGGCGATTCGCTTCACGGTTTTGCCTGTGTGTGAGGCAAGGATCTCGTTGATGCGGTCCCGCACCCGTAGCAGCTCCTCGGTTTGGATTTGGACGTCGATCGCCTGGCCCTGTGCGCCGCCGAGAACCTGATGGATGAGGATTCTCGAATTCGGAAGCGCCGAGCGCTTCCCTGGCGTTCCGGCGGCGAGCAACACCGCTCCCATGCTCGCGGCTTGCCCGATGCAGATCGTGGCGACATCGCATGCGACGAAGCGGATCGTGTCGTAGATCGCCAGCCCGGACGTTACGGATCCACCCGGCGAATTGATGTAGAGCTGGATGTCTTTGGAGGGTTCCTTGGCCGCAAGGAACAGCAGTTGCGCGATGATCACGTTCGCGACTTCGTCATCGATCGGGTGCCGCAAGAAGATGATCCGGTCTTCGAGCAGCCGGGAGTAGATATCGTATGTTCTCTCCACTTGCCCGGTTTGGTCGATCACAAACGGAATCTGTCCGCTCATGGCATCTCCTTACACTTCATCTTCTGTTTCGTCCGACGAACTGCCGTCTGCATCGGAGACGGCGGACGCATCAGGCTTGGCTTCATGCAAGGTCGCGATCTCCGCAAGCTGGTCCAGTGCCTGGTCCTGCTCCAGGGAGTTGCGGTATGAGTCCCAGTGCTCTTCCGCCTTCAAGCGAGCCACGTAGCGCATCGGATTCTCTCCTCGCAGTTCCGCCTCCCGCTCGGCGGCCTTGGTCAGATCATCATCCGAGATCGCGATCTGGAAATGCTCCACCAACGCGTGGGCAACAAGCTCTCGACGTACACGTCGCTTGATGCCGGCCTCGATTCTCTCGCGAAGACTTTCCTCGGTTTCGTCCTGCTCGGTCAAAATCTCAGCGAGCGGAACACCGGGGCGGGATGCCTGCAACCTCTCAACCAGCTGCTTGCGCTCTTCTTCGACCAGTTCCTCGACAAACTCAGGCGGAAGCTCGAGGTCGATGCCGGCAACGGTTGCGTCAAGGAGCGCAGAACGGGTCTGGGCCGAAGCGGCATCCAGTCGGGCGGCGTCCATCTGCTCTCGAAACCTGGATTGCATATTGTCCAAGGATTCGTAGCCTGCGTCTTTCGCAAGCTCATCATCGATGTCGGGCAATACCACGGATCGAACCTCTGACACGGTGAACTCAACCGAGTCGGAGGAGGCGTCGGCGTCCTGCGTTTCGGTGGACGGCTCTGCTTCAGGCGACTCCGGAGAAGTCAGGGAGAACGTTTCGCCCGCCCTCTTTCCGATGACATCTGCGAGCATCGGGTCGGCATCGCTGGTGCGGAACGACCAGGTTTCCCCTGAAGCATCTGCGACCTGAACGACATCGCCGATTTCTACGATCGGCTCCTCTTTCGGGGCAAGCGTCGCAAATCGCTGCTGGACCTCGTCCAGCGCCGCGGAAACGTCGTCATCCGTGACCGGCGAAGCGGAGAACCGCTCTGCTTCGACGCCGGCAAGATCCGGTAGCTCGACATCAGGGAGCACCGAGAAGGAAGCTTCAAACGAGAAGGCTCCTTCGGCCTCCGCATCCTGTTCAGTGATGTCGGGGCGCGTGATCGGGCGAAGGTCCAGTTCGGCAAGTGCGGCAGGAAGATGAGTTTCTCTCATACGTTGTCTCGACTCCACGACAAATGTGTCTTCGCCGAACCTCGTGTTGAGCACATTGCGTGGGACTTTGCCTTTTCGGAAGCCCGGAATACGGAGCTCACGGCTGTACTCGGAGTAGACGGTATTGAGAACGGCCTGTGCCTCTGCAGCGGGAACCTCAACCCGGATCGTCGCATGGGTCGCCGTGCGATCAGTGATCTTGTAGGAAACGTGGTCTGCCATCAAAGAAAACCCCTTCAAATCCGTACTTTTCGGGGGCCGATTATACCTTGGCGAGCGCCTTCCAGCAACGATCCATGTCGAGGATGACTAGCCTGGTGTCAGCATCCAATAGACGAGGGAGTTCAGGGCGCTTCCGAGCGGCGAGATCCTACCGACCAAGAGGAAAACCAGCATGATCAGAATCAGACCATAGCGCTCCAATCCGATCCAGAATCGCTTTGCCCGAGGCGGGAGGAAGTAGAGAAGAACACGGGATCCGTCGAGTGGTGGAACAGGGATCAAGTTGTAGATGCCGATGACAACGTTGTACACGGCGAACATCACCATGAATAGCACGACCGACTGGATCACGAGCGCACCGGCCGCGGAGTCGGTGAGGAGCCGCAGAGGCACGGCGTTCACGAGCAAACGGACGATGCCGATCCCGAGCCCGGCCAGCAGAAAGTTCGTCACGGGACCGGCAAGCGCAACGATCATCATCCCTCGCAGGGGATTGCGGAAGTGGCGGGGGTTCACCGGAACCGGCTTCGCCCAGCCAAACGCCGGCAAACCGAAGATAATCAGCGCGACCGGCACAAGCACGGTTCCGATCGGGTCGACATGAGCGAGCGGATTCAGCGTGAGCCGGCCTTGCTGCTTGGCCGTGCGGTCGCCGAGCCGGAAAGCAACGTATCCATGGGCAACCTCGTGCAACACGATCACCAGGAAGATGGCGATGATCTGCAACAGAATCGTCCGAACGCTCTCAAACGTCAGGTTCATTGCGTGAATCTCTCTTCCTCGGGAGTGGCGTGACCACGAGTGTACTCTCGCGTGCAAGGATTACCAGGCCGGGAGGAGCATTCCGGGGCTTGCGCACGTGTTTGACCTGCGTGTAGCTGACTTCGGCCTTTGCCTCATTCCGCTTCTTCGAGTGGAGCACGGCGAGACGCGCGGCATGGCGCAGGATGTGTTCGGGGATCTCTTCCTGGCCACGCTGGCGGATGAACACGTGAGATCCGGGGATCCCGCGAGCATGAAGCCACAAGTCCTCGGGCGAAGCTCTGCGCAGCAGTTCGTCGTTTTCCCGGGCGCTCCGGCCGACGTCGATTGTGTACCCGTCGACGACGAATCTCCGCTTCCTCGGTGCGGACTCGGGGCGCGATTCCCCGGCATCCGCGCTTCGCAGAGCTGGTTCGTCCGCAATCGTCGACGATGGAGGAGGAGCGGCACGGATCACCTCGATCTCGCGCTCAATCATCATGAGCTTCTTTCGGGCCGCGGCTTGTCCGCGCTCAAGTCGCCGAGCTTTGCGGTACATCCGCTGGGCATTCCCCACGGCATCGACATCCTCACGCAACGGGATCCGAAGGGGCTGGCCTGTCGTGGGATCGTCCAGGATGAATTCGGATGCCCCGCGCGCAAGGTCCTGGCCGTACGCAAGAAGGAGATCGGCCTGGTGGCGGAGCTCGTCGGGTGTCGGCGAAGCAGCGAGAACCTGGTGCAGGCGTTCACGGATCCGGGCGCGCTTGGCGAACTCCCAGTCGGCAGACCGCCGCGCGTGGATCTCCGTGGCGGAGCTCCGCTCAGAGGCGAGCACCGTCTCGAGTTCCTCGTCGAGCGCCTCGGTAACCGTTCGCGTGGAGGCGCAGTCGGGCATCAGCGGAATCAGGAGGGCCGATCCAAGCGTCCGGCAGAACACCGGACGTGGAGCATCGCATGCGGCAAGGAGCTCCCGGGAACGGGCGACAAGCGAAGTGGCCGCCTCGGTGGCGAAGCGCGTATCCACACTGCCAATCAGAGCTCTTGCTGTCTCGAAACCCACGCCGTCAGCACGCGCGGCCAGCGCTCGATGAGGTGCTGGTGATGCAAGGATCTCCTCGAAATCGGACTGAGTGATCTCTGTCAGCGCCTTCTTCGACTGCTCAGGCGGCGGAGCGTAGCGATGCCCGGCGGCAAGACGAGGCGCAGTGCGGAGCGTAGCGACGACGTCTCCGCCTGAGAGCAGGATGAGATTGCCGCGGTTCCCCATGAGTTCGGCTGTCAGCTGGAGCGTTGAATCCCCGTCATATCGCCTGCGGAAGGTGAGGATGGCGATGCGGTCCAGACCGATCTGATCGATCGCGGTCAGGGTCGTGCCCGCAAGATGCTTGCGGAGCCTCATGACGAACGCCGATGGGGTCGAAGGATTGTGAAACCGTCGGTTGGTGACGTGGATTCTTGCCCGTCGTGGCGAGACGATGATCCGTGCCCGCGACCGGGAGAAACGCAAGACGAACAGCCCATCGAGCGGCTCGTGCAGGGCTTGCAGCGAATCGTCCAGGAGCTGGAGCTTCATCTCATCCAGCGCAGCGTGGATCATCAGTCCGTCCATATCGCACATTGTCGCTGTTGATGGGAAGACTTGCGAACGGTATACTGCGTGCCGACTTGTACTATGCCGGCGTAGCTCAGTGGTAGAGCAACGGTTTCGTAAACCGTCGGTCGGAGGTTCGACTCCTCTCGCCGGCTCTTTGTTTTGTTCTGAAGCGGATTCCAGACGATCCCTCACGTCCCAATAACCGCAGCACATCCTCCTCGTCCGTCGCCGGTAGAGGACGGGTTCCTTGCCCAGCCGGATCCACCAAGAAGCCTGGGGAGGAGGAGACAACATCCAAGCGGAGACTCTCCGGGGTCACAGGGTGTTTCCTGTCCTGGCGCGGGGCATGTCACGCGAGCTTGGATGGGAGCGGGAAGAATGCGGGCTGTGAAGCGGCTGGCCATCGCGGGATCCGGATTGTGCTAGAGGCATAGAGCCTGTTGTGGACAGCGCACCCTTGTCTGCTAGGGACTTGAAGAGGTGAACCCAATCTCGATCTCGAAGAGGAAACGCGCAACCTCAACTCCCGGGTCTTCCGTGCCGTGATTCTCCCTAACTGGAACCGTTACGCGCTCCGAGGTTTCGAGACCGCAGGCAACCGGAATCGTAAGGAATCCATGTCCCCAGTCATCGTGTGCAGTGTCGGCCTCCCTTGCGGAGAGGCGGATGGAGACCCTGTCCCCTTCGAGCCGTTCTCCGATGTCAAACTGCGACGAGGGCGCGGTGACAAGCTGACGGTCTCCGTGATCGATCGTGACATAGTAGGACCAAGCGCGGCCTACATCGTAGTTGTCGAGCTCAGCAATCGACAGGACGCGGACATAGCCGCTGCACCTTGGTTTCGCCTGGACAGTCACCGTTTGTGCCAGCTCATCGAACAGGCCCGCGTCATCCCAGACCCGGTGCGTTACAGCAAACGCGCCTGCCTCACGGAATGTGAACGACACTGTTTGTCCCGTGGCCAAAGACCCATCAGGGAAGATCCACTCGAAGCGCTCGATGGTTCCATCGTAGTCAACTGCTGAGGAATCGAACAGCACTGCGCCGGATTCGACGGGGCTCCGCGGCGAGAAGCGGAACGAGGCCTCAGGGTTCGGCACAAGGCTTCCGATCCTCGTTCTCAGCGCCACGGCATCTGCCCTAACCTCGATGATGTCTCGGATGTGTTCCGCGGACTGATCACGCAAATCGCTTTGCAGTGAGCGAAGCGTGTCGTCTGCTGTGGCAGTGCCCTCTTCCAGCAGGCTGATGCGTTCCTCGAGCTTGTCGATCTCGGCTTCCAGCGCTGCGACCTTGTCATTCACTCGCCCACATCCCGCGATCAGTGCAAGCGCTAACGGAACCAGCAGACACACAACGGATCTTGGTCTTCGCATGCCCCACTCCTTAGGAGCGTCGACGAATCAAGGCGGAGGTGACGGACTTGCGTCGACCGGCAAGTTCACCTCTTTGGCCAGTCTAACTAACCGCATCTTCCGAAGGCGAACGCCGGGGCCAACACGCTCGCTTGGGGTGCAGGCGGCCCGCAGCAAAGAGTGCTGGAGGACATAGCAGGGCTTCCCTCACAGCGGTTCTCGATCGACGCATGGGGTTCTTGCAGCATGCAGAACGCCTCACGTGGCGTGTCGGACGTTGCAGCTATCGCCTGTTCAGGTGTCCGGGCTCTCCTGGATCGATCCGACGAGCCGAAGCCGAAAGATGGCCCAGTTACCGGATTCACGCGCATTGCCGTGCCGGATAAGCAGTCCTGAACTGCGTTGAAGGCCAAACGGTTCTACCAGAGCACTCCGCGCCGCCCAAGATCGGATCGGCCACGCATGCTGCCTTCGAGACGCTCACCTTTTGCCCGCCTGATGTCGCTGAAGCTATAGTGATTCGAAGGACCTTCAAACGCAAAGCGGCTGCGATCTCCCGCAATGGACACCAACACGGAGACGCAGAGCAAGGAAACTCGGCAGCATTGTTCTGCGTATATGAGATGACAGCCGGAAGCGAAAGGTTCGCGACGGAACTGGCGCGAGACGGTGATCAGGAGGAGCAGCCGAGGCAAGAATCCACCGGCGGCGCCACGGCAGGCAGCGGGACAGGTTCTCCTTGCCCCGGGACAGAAGACGAGGACAAGCGGTTCGGATCAGGCTCGAAGGAGGATGAGATGCGTAGTACGCGGAGAACATCAATCGCGATTGGAATCTTGTTGGGGTTGTTCGTTCTGCTTTCCGCTGCCGCAACGGCGCAGGATGTCACGACGATGGGCTTGATGCTGGTTGATGAGATGCCCATCGAACTCGGTTGCGGGCAGGTCGTCGAGGAGTACTTGGAGTTTGTCGAAGGAGAGCAGTTCAAGACGTTCCGCGTATTCGTCCAGCCCGGTGCCATTGTCCGAGTGTCCGTATTGGACGCGGGGCAGGACGGAGATATTTGGGAGGCGTGCATCGAGGATTGCGCGCCGATCAGCAACGTGCAGACGAACCTTGCACTGGTGCCAGAGAACTGCACGATCGGCAACGGGGGAACGCTGTACTACTCTTCCCCGGCGGCCGCCGGCGCGCCGAGCGGCGAGCTGTGCGTGACGGTTCGCTACATTCAAGGGATCGAGGTCTGGCCGGCGCATATGTACGTGCGTTTTGAAGCCGAGTGCATTCCCAGCGGCATCGACCTCGGCGAGGCCGTCGACATCGTGATCGGCTCGGTGCTCGGCGGCGAGACGGAAGAAACCGAAATCTTCATGCTGCCCCGACCGCTTGCACCCGGGGAAACGGTTAACGGATGGGGAGGCGAAGCGCTCCACTACCCGACGGAAGAAGAGTGGTACGTGTTTGTGGATCTCTTCCCCGGTGCGAACTACGAACACCCGGTGCAGCACGTATTCGTCAGCCGGCAGACGGGGGCGATCAGGGGCGTTGTGGAGTCAACGACGCCGCCGCGCTACCTGTTCAACGAAATGGAAGTCTCCTCGCCTGCGGTCTTCCCGAACGTGTACAACGGGCTGGTCCCGGATATGTTCGAGGCATCGCATGTTGCCTACGCTCAGAACGTGCCGGCCGGCGCGCCCGAACCGCCCGAACCGCCGGCACCACCTGCCGGGGTCGGAGAGCCGGAAAGCAATGCGGCCCCCTCCAATGTGAACCCGCAGGCGTTCAACAATTTCGTCCCGTCGGGAAGTAGCCTCTACGTGTACTACGGGGGCGGCTATTCGACGGTAGGGGCGACGCCTCTCGGCGGGTATCTGCCGGTGTACGTCGATATGCCGAGCAGTGGACTTCTGTGGATCATGGAGTACTACCAGAGCCTTGGCTCGTGGCAGTACCACCTGTATGTGATTCCGTCAAGCGGATGGCAGCAGCTGTGGTTCCATGGAGACGTCGAGGGGTGGCATTCGATTATCGCCTACGCCGGCGGATCCTGGACGAACTGGATTCACATCCTGGTAGGATCGGCGCCGTCGACATGCTCCGTATCACCGACCTCGCTCAACTTCGGGAGCGTTGCGGTCGGGAACTCATCGAGCCAAACGTTCACGATTACCAACACGGGATCGTCGCTCATGAGCGGTACGGTGTTCGAGAGCTGTGGTGAGTTCAACGTTTCGCCGGCCACCTACAGCTTGCTTCCGGGGATGTCGAAAACGTTCACGGTGACGTTCTCGCCGACAAGCGGCGGTAGCAAGAGCTGCACGATCAATACGAGTTCGCCGTGCGCCAATGTGGTTGCCACAGGATCTGGACAGACCGTTCCATCGGGAACCTGCGTTGTTGCGCCGACATCGTTGTCGTTCTCCGGCGTCCCAGTGGGTGGGAGCTCTTCGCAAACGTTCACGATCACCAACACGAGCGGGAGCATTCAGGGCGGATCGATCCTTGAGGGCTGCGCCGAGTTCAGTGTGAGTCCGAACATCTACTTGCTGGGACCGGGATCGTCGCTGACAGTGACGGTGACGTTCTCGCCGACCAGTTCGGGAACGAAGTCGTGCACCATCGCGAACAGCGGTGCGTGTAGTGACGTGTCGGTCGTAGGTTCCACGGGCGGATTCCCTGCCTGTTCGGTTTCTCCGACGGCGCTGAACTTCGGCTCGATTCCCGTGGGAAGCAGCACTGCCCAAACATTCACAGTTAGCAACACAGGCACGACGGTCCTCTCAGGAACGGCGACAGAGTCGTGTGCGTCGTTCAGCGTGTCGCCTTCCAGCTACACGCTTCTTCCCGGTGGCTCGGCGACGTTCACCGTGACGTTTGCACCGTCAACCCAAGGCACGAAGAACTGCACGATCAACCTCGGAGGCTCCTGCGGATCGATCACCGCGACCGGCGTCGCCATTCCGGTTTCCGCTTGCTCGGTGTCACCGACGGCGCTCAACTTCGGGACCATCCCAGTGGGCGGCAGCTCTGCGCAGACGTTCACCGTCAGCAACACCGGGACATCGGTCTTGTCAGGGATGGTGACGGAATCGTGCGCGTCGTTCAGCGTATCGCCTTCCAGCTACACGCTGCTCCCCGGCGGCTCGGCGACGTTCACCGTGACGTTCGCTCCGGGCAGCGCAGGAGCGAAGTCGTGCACGATCAACGCCGGCAGCGCATGCGGCGTCGTGACAGCGACGGGGACCGGCGCGCTTCTTGGTCAGAAGTACGCCGTGCTGTTGAGCGGCGGTGTGGATGCCGCGAACAACCACGCGCGATACTTGAATGATCTGACGGAGATCTACTGGACGTTGAGGAACGTCTACGGATACTCCCCGTCCAACATCTTCACGCTCTACGCGGACGGGACAGGCCCGTCCTGGGTGACGCACTCGGCCACAAAGGCGAACGTTCTATCGGTGTTCTCGATGCTCCAAGGAGCGATGACAAGCAGCGATGAGCTGTTCATGTACGTGACAAACCACGGCGGACAGATCGTCAGTGGTAGCAACCAGGCGAAGATCTGGCTGTGGAACTACGAGTCCATCGCTGATTGGGAAGTGGCGAACCAGGTTGGATTGCTTCCTGGCGGAGCGGAGAAGTACTTCGTCTTTGAGCAGTGCTACAGCGGCGGATTGGTCGACAACCTCGCCGGATCCAACCGCCACATCGCCACGGCGGCCAACTGGAACGAGGTCTCGTTTGCATGCGACGGCGTCAATGACCAAGGAAACGGTGCGTTGACGTTCGACGAGTTCGTCCTCCATTGGACTGCGGCTGTCACGGGAGCTTACCCGAATGGCTGGCCGCTTCTGTCAAACGCGGATACGAACTTCGACGGATTCATCAGTCTGGATGAGGCGTTCTTCTACGCACGCACCTGGGATAGCGCGGCGGAGACCCCGCAGCGAAGCAATCCCAGTGGAATCGGAACGGGCGGACTGTAGAACCGGAGGTCCTAAGGTGCGGTGCCGCCCAGTTGGGCGGCACCGCGCTCTTTCAAAGGGGGCGGTGCGTGATGCGCGGAATGCTAGGGCGCGCGATCGTAACTTGGCTGCTCGTGCTTGCTCTCGCGCCGGCGATCGCGGGAGCCGCTCAAACGCCGACGGATGTTCGATGGGTTATCGTTCAGTTCCAGCCCGAAAGGGATCAGCAGGCGAATGTTACGTCCATCGAAATGGCGATCGAACTCGCCGGATCGATCGGCGCGGATCTTGTGCTGCTGCCTGAGTTGGCCACAACCATGTACCCGTGGGGTGCTGGCGGTGATGTGATGAGCTACTACGCTGCTGCTGCGGAGCCGGTACCTGGCGGCGCAACGTGTGAGCGGTTCGCGGCCCTGGCTGCTCAGTACGAGATGTACGTTGGATGGGGAATGGCGGAATCGGATGGCGCGGGTGGCATCTACAACAGCTTCGTCCTGATGGGACCGGACGGCTCCCACGTCGGAACGTACCGCAAAGTGCATCTGGTTCCCGGGATCGAAACGGCGGTCTTTCGTGCGGGCTCGGCGGCCGAGCTCCTGAGTACGTCGTTCGGGCAGATCGGCGTGCTGATCTGCTTCGACCGGCGGTTCCCGGAGTTGGCCCGGACGTACGCTCTTCAGGGTGCGGACCTCCTGGTCGTGGCGTCCGCGACCACCGACCGGACCGTTGATGAGTTCATTCTGCCGGCCCGTGCGTACGAGAATGATCTGTGGCTTCTGTTCGCCAACCAGGTTGGCCCTCATCCGCAGCCTGGATCGGGCCCGATGCACGGCGACAGCCGTGTCATCGACCCGCTCGGCGCGACACGCGGGCGTGCCTCTGCGGATTCGGTCGAGCTTCTGGTCGTCGACGTATCGTCTCGGGATCTCTCGCTTGGCTCAGGGATTCTCGACTGGCGCCGTCCAGAGGTTTACGTGCCACAACCGGCGGATCTGGAGAATGTCATGGAAGAGACGGAAGAGACCCTCAATGGGCGAGACTCCGAGCCGGGCGTAGATGACACGGGAGCTGTGACTCTCGATGATGCCATCGCCATGGCCCGGCAGATCACCACGAACGCCGTCACAATCCCAACCGCGACGGGCGGCGAAACGCCTGTGTTGTACGTCCTTTCTCACGTGGTCGCGGCCGGACAACGGATCGAGAGCTGGACGGAGACGGTGTTTGAAGCCACGGCCGACACGTGGTTCGTATTCATCGATCTTGAACCCTCGGCAAACTGGGAGCATCCGGCACAGTACTTGTTCGTTGCAGCAGCAACCGGTGAGGCAACGGTTGTGTCATCCACAGTACCGCCGAGGAACCTGTCTGAGATGCTTATCGTCACCGACGAAGAACCCGGCGGTTGAAACGGGCGTTGGCTGCCCCGTAGAATCCCCTCACGTGCCGCAAGCACGACAACCCGGAGGGGTGGGAGAGCGGCCGAATCCGCCAGTTTGGAGAACTGGTGTACCCTCGTGGTACCGCGGGTTCAAATCCCGCCCCCTCCGCCAGTGCCTGTGCTAGGTGGGGGGCTAGCGGTCCCCTGAATCCACAACCCGCTCGAAGTGGAGCCGAACGATCTCCCCGAGGGTGGGAACGAGGGTTTGCCTTGGGCAAGCAGTGATGAGGGTCGAGCTCTCTACGGCGCACGTTGGTGAACCCCGTCAGGCCCGGAAGGGAGCAGCGGTAAGCCGACCTCTGCGGGTGTTAGGGAATCCCTTGGCCTGAGCTGGCTACCCGAGAAGCGCCTCCGAACCAATCTCAAAGAGACTCCCGCACAGGCGCGTTCTTCTTGACAGTCCGTGACGATCCTCATCGACCACATCCCCGCCCGAGCGTCTATCCGCCCGTGGCTTGCGGAAGGAATGGGCTACGATGGTGGAGAAGGAGGCTGTGATGCGCGCGTTCCTGTGTGTTGCTGTTCGGGCGGAAATCCGATCGCTCCTGAAAGGCATCTCGGATGAGCTGCGGATGTCGACGGCCTCCCGTGCATCGTGGGTCGTTGCCGAGAACTACCATGTCACAGTTCAATTCCTTGGCGAGATCGATCCGATGCTCACCGTGCCCCTGCAGCGTGGCCTTGAGGCATCGGTCAGTGGACAGAAAGCGTTTGACGTGATGCTTGACCGGATCTCGGGATTCCCGTCCCCAGAGCGGCCACGAGTCCTGTGGGCGGGAGGAGCGGCCTCGGCGGCGTTCGGGAAGCTTGTCTGCGCGGTTTCTCAGTCGACCCAGCTCCTGGGGTTCCCACGCGAGCGGCAGCCGGATGTATTCCACATTACACTCGCCAGGATCCGCGGTGCGGCCGATGCGAGGCTTGTTAAGGCGATTGGGGAGCTCAGCCATACAACTGATCCGACTCCGATCAACGTGACCGGCGTCACGTTGATGGAGAGCCGGTTGACGAAGCATGGAGCGAAGTACAACCGCTTGTTTGAGGTTCCGCTGCGCGGCGAACGGGGGACAGGTGCCGTTTGAGTGGTTGGAGCACACGGCGGACATCGGCGTTCGAGGGATCGGACACTCGATGGAGGAAGCGTTCTCCGAGGCGGCCCGCGGGATGTTTGCGTTGATGGTTGAGCTATCGAGCGTGACGAGGAAGACGAGCATCGACGTGATCTGCTGTGCATCATCCACCGAGTCTTTGCTGGTCGACTGGCTTGCGGAGCTGATCGCGCAGAAGGATCTGCACCATTGTGTGTTTGTGTCGTTCAAGGTGCAGATTGGCTTCGACGCAGGGCAGTGGCGGCTCCGGGGACGGTGTGAAGGAGACATCATTGATCCAGAGCGGCACCGCCTCGGCACCGAAGTGAAGGGGATCAGTGTTGCCGGGCTTCGTGTTGGGGAAGAGGATGGCCGGTGGGTCGCTGAGTGCATTGTGGATGTCTAGAGGAGAAGGGGAAGCTCAGGGATGACATGCATCGAGGTGCGGAAGATCGACACGAACGAGTGGGAGATCCCGCAGACAGGCGACATGCGTGTCCCGGCAAGGTTCTTCGCAACCGACGAGATGGCGGCCGAACTCATCGAAGAGGCGGGAACCCCCAACGTATGGAGTTCGCTTGTCCAGCTTCGGAACGTTGCTTCCATGCCCGGGATCTGTGGGGCGGCGGTGGCTCTGCCTGACATTCATCCTGGCTACGGATTCCCGATCGGTGGTGTAGCTGCGTTCGACATTCGGGAAGGTGTTGTCGTTGTCGGAGGGGTCGGGTTTGACATCAACTGCGGTGTCCGCTTGATGGTGACGCCGTTGTGCAGGAAGGATGTCGCGGGGAGAGCGGATCTTGCGGACAAACTCTACCGGCGAATTCCGGCTGGGCTTGGCTCAAAGGGACGGCTTCGCCTGGGGATTGAGGAAATCGATCGGCTTCTGCGCGATGGCGCGGGCTTCGCAGTAGAACGTGGCTTCGGCACGGAATCTGATCTGGAGTTCACGGAGACCCATGGGCGGCTTCCGGGAGCCGATCCAGAAGCGGTGAGTCTGAGGGCGAAGCAGCGCCAGTTCCAGCAGGTGGGAACGCTGGGCGCTGGGAACCACTACGTGGAGCTTCAGGTGGTCGATCGCGTGGATGACGTCGAAGCAGCACGAACCTACGGAATCGAGAAGGATCAGATCGTGGTGTCAATCCACACGGGATCCCGAGCACTCGGGCATCAGATCGGGCAAGACGCTCTCCGCGAGATGGAGGAGGCGGCCGAGAAGTTCGGGCTGCCGATCCCAGAGCGAGAGCTAGCGTGTGCGCCGATTCAGAGCGAGGAGGGGCGCCGGTATCTGTCCGCGATCGCCTGTGGTGCGAACTGTGCGTTCGCCAACCGGCAGGTGATCGGTCATCTTGTCCGGGAAGCGCTGGGTGAGCACTACGGAATCCGCAGCAGCGAGATCCGTACCGTGTACGACATCGGACACAACTTCGCCCGGATCGAGAGCCATCGGATCGATGGGAACGAGCCGACGGCTGTCCTTGTCCACCGGAAGGGATCCACACGTGCCTTCGGAGAGCATGCGCCCGATGCTCCGCGAGCGTATCAGAGCGTCGGGCATCCGACGTTCGTTGGCGGCACAATGGGAACGGCGTCATACGTGATGCGAGCCACGGAGAAGGGCGTCCGCCGGACGTTCGCCAGCGGGATCCACGGAGCCGGTCGACGGCTGTCCAGGAAGAAGGCAGCGAAGCGGTTCTGGGGCGAGAAGACGCGTGAAGAGTTGGACGGGTTGGGGATCCTCGTCCGCGGTCACAGCATGCGAGGATTGGCCGAAGAGGCTCCGCTTGCGTACAAGGATGTGGACGACGTGGTCTCGACGGCGACGGATGCTGGGATCAGCCGGAGTGTGGCGAGGCTGCGCCCGCTGGTGGTGATCAAGGGCTAGGTTGAGCGCCAGGCTCCTCGTTGGGCGAACGCTCTCGTGTGACGTGCGATCACCTTGGCCAGAAGGGCTGGATCGTGCTTGGCGGTCAACTTGCCACCGATCTCGACAGCGCCGAGGATCGGCACTCGGATGACATCCAGCGAAAAGACATTCGCACTGGAGAGATCGTCGAGAACGGGTTCGGATGCCTCTTCGCGGTACTGCCCGAGAAACGACGGTGAGAGCGGGGCGGCGTTGACCACTGCCGCGTCGAACCGCCGCAGATTGACGTATCGGTTGAGGGCGGTCAGGTGGTCGGTCACCGTATAGCTGTCCGTCTCCCCCGGCTGCGTCATCAGATTGACGATCAGGAGTTTCTCCGCTGAAGATGCCTCGACCGCGGCGGTGATGTCGCGTACAAGCAGATTGGGGATGAGGCTCGTGTAGAGGCTGCCAGGTCCGAGAACGATCAAGTCCGCGTCTCGGAGTGCAGCGAGGACCGGCTCGTACGCGGGGACATCCGCGATATCCAAGAACACCTCTCTGATACGGCGCGGGTCCTCGGCGATGGTAGACTCCCCGACCACGCGATCCCCATCTTGCATGATTGCGACCAGATGGGTGTCGGCGAGAGTGGCTGGCAGAACCCGGCCGCGGACATCAAGAATATGGCTCATCTCTTCGATCGCCCGATCGAAGCTTCCGGTCGCTTGGGTGAGTCCCGCGAGGAGAAGGTTTCCCAGGGAGTGGCCCTGGAGAGGGGCGCTCCGGGTGAATCGATGCTGGAATAGATGTGCAATGCGCGGCTCATCTTCGGCAAGGGCAATCAGGCAGTTCCGGATGTCGCCCGGCGGGAGGATGTCCAGCTCCTCACGGATCCGGCCGGAGCTGCCCCCGTCGTCCATGACGGTGACCACGGCCGTGAGATTGGTTGTCAGGGTCTTCAACCCTCGGAGGATGGTGGACATGCCGGTTCCACCGCCGATGCAAACGACATTCGGAGCGCGTTCGAGAATCCGGGTCCGGTACACGTGCTCGGCAGCGCGGATCGACGATCCGGGGGCTACGCCGCGCGCGACCGAACGAAGAAGACGTGAGAGACCGAGCGATAGAGCGGCGACGCCCAGGATGATCAGCAGAGCGCCAACCGGCCACCTCCAGTCGGACGGAACCAAGTGGCGCGCGCCGTGGGACATCTCCGTGAGACGGCCCGACGACATCTCATCCACCGTGATCACGAGCAGAAGCGCGCCAGCGAGAAGCAGAAGGATCCAGCGCTTGACACGCATTCCGGGTGTCAGCCAGCGAAGCATGCTCCGAAGCTTCGGGAACGGGTTCACTTGTGGTACCGCCTGACGATCTTGACCGAGTCATCGCCAACGAGTTGCCGCGCCTCCTCAAGAAACGCCGGGGTGACCTCAGCGGTCAGCTGCCTACCGACGCGGATGTCGATCGACCCAGCGGCGTCGCGGATCGACACGAAGATTGGTGCTCGACCCCGATGCTGCTCGATGAGGCTGCGGAGGGCTTCCAGCTTCTCGGATTCGACGGCGTCGAGATCAAGTGTGAAGCGCACGGAGATGTCAACGCACTGATCCACCCGATCAAGCGGCAGAATCTGCTCGGCGATCAGATCAATGCCTCCGTTTCGACGCTGCCCACAGACGCGCACCGCCACGAGCTGATCCTCCTCCAATGCATCCGGAGAGGCCTCAAGCACTCTCGGGAACACGGTGATCTCACATGAGCTGTAGCCGTCATCCAGGGTGATAAACGCCATCGGATCGCCGCGCTTGGTGAGGATGCGCCGGATCGCGGAGACCCGGCCTCCAACGAGCATCTCCTGTTGATCAGCGAGTCGGGCAAGCTCTTCAATCGGCGTGCAGTACGTTACCAGGTCGTGCTGATGCTGTTCCAGAGGGTTCCCGGTTACGAACAGACCGAGGTACTCCTTCTCGAGACGAAGCAGTTCCTCGGGGGAGAACTCCGACTCCGTGATCGGCGGATCTTGGGCATCAGGATGGAGCTCTTCGAAGAACGACACCTGCCCCGAGGCATGTTCATGCCTCGCGAGCAGCATCATCTCCATCGCTTCGGAGAGACGCAGCAGCAAACCACGGCGCGATGCGCCGAGCGAATCGAACGCTCCCGCCTTGATCAGGGCCTCCAGGGTCTCTCGATCCACCGTAGTGTCGGCGACGCGGCGGCACATCTCAAACAAGGACCGGAACGACTCGGACCGCACGGCAAGGATTGCGTCGACCGCCGCGTTGCCCACATGCTTCACGGCCCCGAGCCCGAAGCGGATGGTTTGAGCATCGACGGCGGTGAAGTCGCGCTCGCTCTGATTGATGTCGGGCGGAAGCACCTTGATTCCGCGGGATCGGCATTCGTGAATGTACTCCGCGATCTTGTCGGTGTCGCTCTGAACGCTGCCGAGAAGGCTCGCCATGTAGTGGGATGTGTGGTTGGCCTTGAGGTACGCCGTCCAGTAGGAGACAAACGCATACGCCGTCGTGTGTGACTTGTTGAACCCATAGCGCGAGAACTTGTCGAGTCCCTCGAAAACCTCTGTGGCCTTGGCTTCCGTAAGACCGCTGTCGAGACACCCGGCGATGAACTTCTCGCGCAGACTGGCCATGATCGCCTTGTCCTTCTTGCCCATCGCCTTTCGGAGCGTGTCCGCCTCGGCCAGCGTGAACCCGGCGAGGATCTGCGCCATCTGCATCACCTGATCTTGGTAGATCGGCAAGCCGTAGGTTTCACGCAGGATCGGTTCGAGCCTCGGATCGACGTAGGTAACCGATTGCAGACCATGTCGGCGTTGCACGTAGTCGTCGGTCATGCCGCTCTCGAGGGGACCAGGCCGGAACAGAGCAAGCAGGGCGATCAAGTCCTCGAAGCGATCGGGTTGCACCCGCTTGATCAGGGCAGTCATGCCGGAGCCCTCCAACTGGAAAATGCCGGCGGTGTGCCCTTCGCGGATCATCTCGAACGTCGTGGGATCGTCCAGAGGAATGCTGTCGAGGTCGATCTCCTGGTGGTCTCCAGCGTGGGCTCTGATCGAGGAGATCGCGTCATCGATGATCGTGAGGTTCCTCAAGCCGAGGAAATCGAACTTCAGAAGCCCGATCGCTTCAAGATCGATCATGTCAAACTGGGTGACGAACGATCCGTCGCCCAGTCGGAGCAGTGGAGCCCTCTTCGCCAATGGATCGGGAGAGATCACCACGCCTGCAGCGTGTGTTGAGGTGTTCCTGATCAGCCCCTCAAGGCGCACGCCGATTTCCAGGATCTTCCGCACTTCGGGATCCGCATCTCGCATCTCTCGTAGCTCGGGGACCTTTTCCAGCGCCGGCTTCAGCTTGAGTCCATAGGGGACGAGCTTCGCCAGGCGATCCGTCGTTGCATACGGGGTACCCGTCACGCGGCCGACATCGCGTATCACCGTTCGAGCAGCCATCCGGTCGTAGGTCGCGATTTGAGCAGTCTTCTTGTTCCACCCTTGGTTTCCGTAGCGTTCATGGACGTAGCGAATGACCTGATCGCGGCCACGGACACAGAAATCCATGTCGACATCCGGCATGCTGATACGATCGGGGTTCAGGAAGCGCTCGAACGTCACGTTGTAGCGAAGCGGATCGATCTTCGTAATCCCGAGGGCGTAGGCGACCAGACTGCCCGCCGCTGAGCCACGTCCAGGCCCGACGGGAATCCCCTGTTCCCGGGCGAAGCGTACGAAATCCCAGACGATGAGGAAGTACGTTGAGTAGCCCATGCGTCCGATCACCGAGAGTTCGTACTCCAGCCGGTCCCGGACCTCGGGTGTGATCGGCTCGTACAGACGGTTCACGCCCTTCTCTGCGAGCTGACACAGGTAGTCATCTGCGCTTCCGGCACCGTCGGGGAGAGCGAACGGCGGAAGCAACGTCTTCCCGAATTCGATCTCTACCGAGCAGCGATCGGCGATCCTACGTGTGTTCTCGAGCGCCTCAGGGAACTCGGCGAATACTTCCTCCATCTCCTTGGGCGAACGGAAGTGGTAGCCCGAACCGTCGAACTGCCTTCGATCGGGGTCGTCGAGTCTCTTGTTGGCGCGGATGTTCAGCAACACCTCGTGGGCAAGGGCGTCGTCCGGCGAAAGGTAGTGGGAGTCGTTGGTGGCGACGAGCGGCAACCCAAGGTCCTTCGCCAGTTGCGGCAGCGTTTGGAGAAGCTGCTTGTCGCGATCTGTGGCGTGGTTCTGGAGTTCGATGAAGAACCGGTTGTCATTGAAGATCTCAGCGTACTGAGAAGCGGCGGCGCGGGCTTGATCGAGCTGACCGGCAAGAGCAAGCCGGGGCACCTCTCCGCTTTGGCAAGCGGACAGCGCAATGAGACCTTCTTGGTGCTCTCTCAGCAGTTCCTTGTCGATTCGGGGACGGTAGTAGAACCCCTCCATGTATCCGCGGGTGGACAGGGCAAGAAGGTTCTCGTATCCCACCGTGTTCATGGCGAGAAGGACGAGGTGGTAGAACCGCTGTCCGGCCGTTGCGACCCGCTGAAAACGGCTCTCGGGCGCGACATACACTTCGCAACCGAGGATTGGCTTGATTCCGCCGCGTATCGCGCCGCGATAGAACTTGATCGCGCCGCCCAACGTCCCGTGGTCGGTTACGGCCAGCGTGTCCATCCCGAACTCGGTTGTCTTGTTGACCAGGTCCTGGATCCGGCAAGACGAGTCGAGAATACTGTACTCGGAATGGGTATGCAGGTGCACAAACGGCTCAGTCGGCGGCATCAGCGCTCACCTTGCTCGAGGAAGTAGACCTTCTCCTCACCCGGGTAGATCAATCCCAGTTCGCTTCGAGCGATCTCCTCGATAACGGAAGGGTCGTCGGCGTGGCTGAGAGCCTCCAGAAGGGTGGCCTGATCTGCAGAAGCGACGGAGCAATCCGTCTTGAGCGTGGAAACCTCGTGCTCGAGCCTTCGAATCGCCAGACTACGGCCGATGAACAGGGTCAACAGGAGAGAAGCGGAAGCGAGAGCGAGGATCAAGATCCCAACACGCCGACGCCTTGATCCGGCATGAGATCCGGAGTGAAGCACTTTGTCCCCCCTCACCTCTCGCCCCTCTCCCCACGGTGAACGTTTGCCGATCTACGGCTTGAACTGCTTGGGCCAAACAGCCAGATCGAGTTCGTAGTCCTCCTCGATCCGCAGCAGGCGGTTGTACTTGGCGACACGTTCGCTTCGGCTGATCGATCCACTCTTGATCTGCCCACACGCGGTACCGACGGCCAGATCGGCAATCGCCGTATCTTCCGTCTCACCAGATCGGTGCGATACGACCCGTGTGTAGCCTGCCCGATGCGCGAGATCCATCGTCTCGAGCGTCTCACTGACCGAACCGATCTGATTGAGTTTGATCAGGATCGAGTTCGCTATTCCCTCTTCGATTCCGCGCTCCAGCTTGCGGGGATTGGTGACGAAGACATCATCGCCGACGATTTGCACCGACTCACCCAGGGCTTCGGTCAGAAGCTTCCAGCCGTCCGTGTCCAGTTCGCCCATCCCGTCTTCGATGGAAACCACGGGGTATGCGGAGGTCCATTCACCGTAGAGGGCGACAAGATCCTCTGCGGAAAGGACTTCCTTCTTGCCATCGATCATCAGGTGGTAACCGTCATCATAGAAGCTTGTCGCAGCGGCATCGAGCGCAATGGCCACATCTTCTCCGGGGCGATAGCCGGCCTGCTCGATTGCCTGAACCAACAGGTCAAGCGCTTCACGGTTGTCCTTGAGATTCGGCGCGAAGCCGCCTTCATCCCCGACCGACGTGGCAAGACCAGCGTTTCGAAGGATGCCCTTCAGGGAGTGGAACGTCTCCGAACATGCGCGGACCGCTTCCCGGAACGTGGTCGCGCTGACCGGGAGGATCATGAATTCCTGGATGTCAACCGTGTTGTCTGCATGTTCTCCGCCGTTCAGAACGTTCATCATTGGCCGCGGAAGAGAGACCCGGTGCGCGCCCGAGATGTAGCGGAATAGTGGAATGCCGAGGCTGTCAGCGGCTGCACGGGCCGTGGCGAGAGACACACCCAGAATCGCGTTTGCCCCGAGGTGAGACTTGTTGTCGGTCCCATCAAGCTCGATCAGCGCTTCGTCGATCGCGATCTGATCGAGAGCATCGTAGCCGATCAGGGCCGGGGTGATGATTTCGGCGACGTTCTCCACCGCTTTCTGCACACCCTTGCCGTGGAAGCGTTCGGGATCGCCGTCTCGAAGCTCCAGCGCCTCAAAAACCCCTTTGGATGCGCCGGAGGGAATCGCGGCCCGTCCGAACGCCCCATCCTCCAAGAGAACATCGACCTCCACGGTCGGATTGCCTCGCGAGTCGATGATCTCCCTCGCGAAGATGTCTTCGATAAACGTCATCTGAGGACTCCTTTCGGTTTCGGTATGAGTATAGTGCTGGGGTAGGATGCGAACAATGAGGTTCGCTGCCAGGTGCTGCTCTTCTGGCACCCAGGGCGCGGAAACGTGGTTGCGATCAGTGCACTCCGTTCCTAGAATCTTCGACATCCCAACGTGCCCGCAGGAGTATCCATGAAAGCGAGAGATCTACGTCGTCAGTACCTAGGCTTCTTCGAGGAACGCGGACACGAGCGAATCTCCAGTTCATCGTTGGTGCCCAACGATCCGACGCTGTTGTTCACCGCAGCAGGGATGGTGCAGTTCAAGGATCTCTTCTGGGGACGGGCGGAGGCATCGTACGCTCAGGCGACGACCTGTCAGAAATGCTTCCGAACGACGGATATCGAGAACGTGGGACGAACGGCCTACCACCACACGTTCTTCGAGATGCTTGGGAACTTCTCGTTTGGCGGCTACTTCAAAGAGGAAGCGATCGATCTGGCGTGGGAATTCCTGACCAAGGAGCTTTCGATCCCGGCGGAACGGCTCTCCGTTTCGGTATACGAGGACGATGACGAGGCCTACGCGATCTGGAACGACAAGATCGGCATTCCCAGCGAACGGATCACAAGGCTTGGGAGCAAGCACAACTGGTGGGGGCCTGTCGGCGACGGAGGACCTTGTGGACCGGATTCCGAGATCTTCTTCGACGTCGGAAGAGGCAAGGGTTGTGGTCCCGACTGCCGTGGCGTCGCCTGCGATTGTGACCGCTTCTCGGAGATCTGGAACCTGGTATTCATGCAATACGACGCACAGGCCGACGGCTCTCTTGCGCCTCTTGCCCGCAAGAGTATCGATACCGGCATGGGACTGGAGAGGACATCCGCCGTTCTGCAAGGCGTTCCGACGAACTTCGAGATCGACTCGTTCCGGGGGCTGATCGAATCGATCGAGTCGGCGGTTCCGGGAGACCTTGATGGCCGAACCGCTCGTCAACACCGGAACGCGATCGCCGATCATGTCCGAGGCTTGCTGTTCCTGCTCGGCGATGGTGTCCTGCCGAGCAACGAAGGGCGAGGATATGTGGCGCGCCGGATCTTGCGGCGGGCCGTGCGTGCCGGGGAGCATCTCGGGCTTCCGGAGGGAACCTTGGCAAGGCTTGTTGAACCGGTCGTTTCGGAGATGGGTGAAGCCTATCCCGAGATCGTCCATGCGCGCGGCCTTGCCGAGCGGGTCATCGCTCGCGAAGAGGTCGTGTTCCGTCGGACGCTCCGTGAGGGAGAACGGCGACTCGAGAAACTGATCTCCAAGCAAGGTGAGGCCGGAGAGGCGGAGCGAGTCTTGGCCGGAGAGGCGGTCTTCGAGCTTCACGACACGTACGGATTCCCGGTGGAGATGGTGCGGGAAATCGCCTCTGATGCCGGCTTCTCGCTTGACGATGAAGGGTATCGCAGGGCGCTCGAGCGCCAACGGGAGCGGTCGCGCAAGGACACGGAGAAGTCGCACCAGGAGGCGTCGAAGGAGCGGGAGGGGGACAACGGCGAATCCCGCGGAGACCTCTGGCATGTGCCGACAGCGTTTCTCGGCTACGAGCTGTTGGACGCGGACGCGACGGTGGTCTGGATGCGGCGCGACGAGGGAGATCTCTGGATTGTGTTCGATCGCACACCGTTCTACGCGGAGTCGGGCGGGCAGGTTGCCGACCATGGCGCGATCCGCACCGAGACCGGCGCGCTTGGCGAGATCATCGATGTCCAGAGGAACGCTTTTGGCGCCTTCGAGCATCGGCTGCGGATGAAGAAAGGGGACGTGTCGGTAGGGGATCCCTGCCTTCTTCAGGTCGATGGTGGCAGACGCCGCAGGATCGAACGGAACCACACAGCGACGCACCTGCTGCATCAAGCTCTTCGCGGGGTGGTTGGCGAACATGTCATCCAAGCAGGGTCGGTGGTAGGTCCGGACGAGCTCCGGTTTGACTTCTCGCACTTCGAACCTCTCACCGAACGGCAGATCACCCAAGTCGAGGACGAGGTCAACACGGTGATCTGGGCGGATCTTGCTGTTGAAGCGGTGGAACTGCCAGTCGCGAAGGCGGTGGCAACGGGGGCCATGGCGCACTTCTCGGATGAGTATCAGAACAAGGAACAGGTCCGAGTGATCTCCGTCGGCGACTACAGTAAGGAGCTGTGTGGCGGAACGCACGTGCGGCGAAGCGGTGAGATCGGCCTGGCGGTCATCACGGAGGAAGGAAGCGTCGCTGCGGGAACTCGGCGAATCCGTGCCGTGACGTCAAGAGGTGCTGTCGAGATGCAGCGGACCCGGTTCAGGAAGCTCGCCGATCTCGAGAAGGAACTCGGTGAGGATCCGCTCGATGGCTTGGCGCGCCTGCGTACCGAACACCGGGAGCTGGCGGAGCGCTTGGGGGACGTTCGCGAGATTCTCCTGCGCCAACAGGTTGAGAAGCTCGCAGGCAGCACGAAGCGTGCAGACGGACGGGCGTTGCTGGTAGAACGCGTGGATCAGCCGGCGGATGAGTTGAAGCGGATGGCCGATCTTCTTGAGGAGAAGCTCGATCCGGCGATTGTCGTGTTGGTTGGTATCGCCGGAGACCGGGCCGTTGTGGTGTGCAAGAAGAGCTCTGAGATCCGCGGATTCCACGCCGGGAATCTCATCCGAACTCTCTCCAAGATGCTTGGGGGCGGCGGCGGCGGAAACGACCGCTTCGGGCAAGGTGGCGGAGGAAAGACGACAGCGATCGACGATGTCCTTGCCACGGCGTCAAAGAACCTGAGCAACCCGGAAACCTGGTCCGGGTGAGCACGAGGAATGGAGCACACCCCGGGAACGGCAGGCTAAACGCTCCTGTCGGCACGTTCATGCGACACGAGACTCCGTCGGCAGGATCCCAGGTGCGGCGATGGTTGGCGCCGGGGCATGCGTTGGTGGTCAGCTTGTCAGTCGCACCGGCATGCAGACGTAGAGGAAGCCGGCGTCCTGCTCGGCGAACGGATCCCCCGAGGGTTCGATAAGGCCCGCCTTGTCGGATGACGACAGGTGCAGCGCGATCTCCTCGGAATCCATCCTCTTCAGGGCGTCAAGGAGATACTCCGCCTTGAACGCAACGTCAATATCACTCTCAGGAGCGGTGGCAAGGCGTACACGCTCTTCGCCTTCTCCCTTGTCCTTCGACGATGATGAAATGCGAACGGCGGTCTCTTCTGAAGACGCACGCACCGTTACTGCCCCTGACTCCTCTGCAGCGGTGATGGCCATCCGTTGGAGCGTATCGTAGAGGGCGCGCCGGTTGAAAGACAAGGCGATCGGGTTGTCCTTCGGGATCACGCGCTCGAAGTCGGGGAACTCCTCGGCGATCGTTTTGGCCATGAAGACAACATCGCCGGCTTGGAAGTACAGCTGTCCTTCGCCGCGAAAGAGAACGACCTCGTCAACGCCGAGCTGAGAGAGCACGCGATCGAGGTCGCCGAGGACCCCGGCTTCCACCAGGAACTCCCCCTCTTCGAGGATCTCGGTGACGTCAATGGTCTTCAGCGATAGCCGATAGCCGTTGGTGGCGACGAGCTTGGCCGCGCCGTCCTTCAGGACGATCGCTACGCCCGTGAGGCTGAGGCGCGTCGTCTCTCCGGCCTTCAATGCGGCGAACGATGTTTGCTCCAATGCACGATGGAACTTCGCCGCCTCGAGAGCGGCGACCTTCGTATCCGGAAGGCTGAACGCTTCGGGGTAGTCCTCCACCGGAAGGGTGGGCAGATCGAACGACGTCTCTCCGCAACTGAGATGGACCACCGTGCTATCGGAGTCGCTGCCTTTGATTTGGATCTCTTCGTCTTCGGGAAGGTGCTGAGCGATCCGCACGAAGACCGATCCGTTCAGGACGGTGGATCCGTCGGGTCCTGAGTTCTTGATCGGAACGGTGCAGCTCAGAGCTCGCTCGAGATCGGTTGCGTAAAGCTCAAGAGACTCCCCGCGAACCGTGAGCTTGACACCCCCGAGGATCGGCATACTGGTTCTTGTTCCAAGTGCATAACCAGCCAATCTGACACCCGTGACCAGGGCGGACTTGGCACAGACGAAGTTCATGGAATCCCCCTTACAAGTACGTCTCCAGAAGCGATCATACCCGATCGTTTTCTACGGAGGAAATCGCCTGGATCTGGCGCTGGATCACGCTTGCGATCGTATTGATGTCCTCTGTTGCCGGCACGATCAGTGCTTCGGGCTGATCGAGAAGCAGCTTCCTGTAGCCCTCGTAGATGCGCTGATAAAACGGGATCTCCTCCTGCTCAATCCGGTCGGGATGTTCGCCGCGGCGGGCGAGCGCATCGGACGGGCCCACGTCCAGGAAGATCAACAGATCCGCGGATCGATGATGCGTTGCGGCATCGTTGAGACGGCGAATCAGATCGAGATCTAGACCGCGCCCGTATCCCTGATAGGCGAGGCTCGACATCCGGTGCCGGCTGGAGATGACGACGTGGCCGGACGCCAGAGCAGGCTCAATGACCTCGCGTGATAGCTGAGCCCGGCACGTCATGAACAGAAGAAGCTCTGACAACGGATCGAGTTCATCGTTCTTGTTCGAGAGAAGGATCTGACGGACCTGCTCGCCGATGTTTGTGCCACCAGGCTCGCGAGTGAGGGTCACCGCGTACCCTTGCTGACGCATGGTCTCCCCGAGAAGCCGTGCTTGGGTCGACTTGCCGGTGAAGTCCAATCCCTCGAATACGATCAACTTCCCCTGCCAGGTCACGCTGATCCCTTCCCGAATACCAGGCCGATCGCCACCAGGAACACACCCACAACGACGCACGCGTCGGCGAGATTGAACACCGAGAATCCCCGCACTTCGATGTAGTCGACAACGTATCCGAGAACCGCACGATCGATCAAGTTCCCGGCCGCGCCGGCAAGGAGAAGTGGGAGACCGACCCGGTATGTGCCGGAGATTCGCTTGGCAATCCCAAACAGGATGACCAGACCGAGCACCACGGCCGCGGATACCGCGATGAACAATTCGCGATGTCCCGGAAACAGACCGAACGCTCCGCCGGGGTTCCGTGCGACCGAGATCCTTACCCAGTTTCCGAGGATCGGACGTGCCGTTCCGGCCGGGTAGGCCGCCAGGATGTGGCGTTTGAGGAGCTGATCCAAGGCGACAAGGATCAAGGGTGGCACATAACGAAGGACGCGCGACATGGTGGACAGACTACTTTGCCACAAGGATGGAATCAAGTTCTACTGCCATCTATCGACGTTGGCTTGTCTCCGATGTGCGGTCCATGGTAGCCTAGGGAACATCAGCAGATTCCACCCGCAAGAAAGGAAGGCAGCGATGAAAGAGTACTTGAACTTCGAGCGGTTCCTCACTCCCCGGCTGATTCAGATCGTGTTCTGGATCGGCGTCGGGGTCAGCGTGGCTCGCGGGATCGTCTGGTTCGCCGACCCGTTCCACAATAGCTTCCATCGAATCGTTCTCGGATTCGTGTGGTTGTTTGTCGGACCGATCATTGTCCGCGTGTTGTGCGAAGTGATCATGGCCATCTTCTCGATGGCGGGCCGGGATACCGAGTAGCTCCGTAGCGAACAGGCTGCGGCCTGTTGTCAGCAGCGCCGGAGGGCAGTCCGTCGGTTGAAGCTGGGTAGCGAATGTCCCAAACGTCGCTGAGCCCGTAGAAATGAGGCATCAAGGCGATCGATCGTGCGGGGTGACGAACGTCCGCTGAGTGGCGCAACTGCCCAAGGGAAGCATGTGCGCGAAACGAACGGTTTCGGAGGTTTTCTCTGAAAGTCGGCTGGCTAGGGAGTTCTCTAAATCGGTGGGGTGAATCGCGACTGGCCGAGGGAGCTCTTGACTCATCCCCCGCAGGTCGGGTATCGATATCGGTGGTCTTCGGATGTACCTCTTCTGCTAGGAGGCTCTGCCGTGGTGGATCACCCAGACGACGTGCTTGATCGGACGATGTTACGCAGCCTTGCCTTGATCGCGGCGGCGAACCAACGTTCTCTGGTCGAGGAGCTGAACGTGGCTGTCGGCAGCTATGTGCTGCGCGAAATGGCGGCGCGAGGCGAGGAACAAATCTTGGAGGACGCGCTTTTTGAAGTCATGCGCATTGACGGCGTCTCGAGCGGCTAGCCGTTCGAGACGCTGATCTTCTTTTCTCACGCACTCAGGCGAGCAGCGGTGAGACGATCTGGAGAAGCTCCGACGCATCCAGGCCCTCTCCGAGCAGGAACCAGAAGGATCCATCCTTCTCCCAGAACGCCTCGGAGATCACCGGAAGGCCTGGGATTGGCTTCCCTTCCTTGACCAGCGCCGACCGGTCGAGAATCCGCACATGATGACCGTGGATCAGTTGCTCGGTTCCCTGAGACGATAGGAAGGCCTTTCGCCGTCCGAGGTTGTGGAGAAGGTAATTGGACACTCTCAATACAAGTCGGGCACGAGCGTCCGACGGCTCGGCCGAGTTCGACGGTGCAGGCGCGGCCTTGAACTCGATGGCGACCTCGCCCTGTGAAGCGGCATCATCCCACACTGCGGCCACGTGACCTTCGTTCACGCGATGGCCCTGCTCCGTCAGTGCGTCCAGCGGCAAGTCAAACGGACACAGTGCGACGGCGTCCGTGGGGCTCATCTCTCGACCGACAAACCGGCGTGTATCCTCCGAAGGGGTGTAACGAACCCGTGCCTCAGGAGGATTGCGGAGGATGTCTCGATAAGTGATGACCAGGGGAGTGTCCGGCGGGAGCAGCATCGCCCACGATGAGCGTTCGTCCGGGTAGATGGTCATCCGCAGAGGGAAGCGCGACTCCACGTCAAACAGGATGTGCGCCTTGCGGAACGGGAAGTGAAGCTCCCGCAGCAGTTGTGATTGGGAGGGATGTCGCGGCTTCAAGCGGACCTCACGTCCGTGACGTCCGTGCAATGTGTCGGGCGCGCCTTCCCCAACGAGGAAGTCGCTTGTGATCTGCCCAAGGAATCGGAGTTCACCGAGCGTCCGAAGCGAAGGGAACGGCGAGGGCAGATGCCAGCCCGGGTGTCGAATGGCGAGCGCGCGGCCGCGGTCGTGGATCCAGGTACTCTTCCCATCGAAGGTAGCCCGAAGGTTCGGCAGCTCCTCGGGAGAGTACTCGACACCTCCGAGCAGCATTTCCTGGAGATTCGAGAACGGGTCGGCGTAGGACTGGTACTCGACCGAGACGAACGGACTGCGGACAGCGACCGATGCCGATAGACGAATGTCCCCGGCCTCGACTGTTTGCATCGCACTGAAGCTGGGTGAAGCGATGTAGGCGTTCTGCACAGCGATCACGAACTCACGCAGCGTTTCCTCCATGCCCGCCTCCTTGTGGCATAACCGTTCGCGACGAAGTATACGTTGGTTCCAGTGGCGGTTCGACATCCCGGTTTCGTGTCAGCCGTCCGGCGTAACGATTACGGAAGGAGAGCGAATGCGAACGGTTCGGATTGCCGTTGTAGGAGTCGGGAACCTTGGACGGCGCTTCCTGAGGCTTCTGGTAGACAAGGAGGAAACGCTTGCGGCGAAGCACGGATTGAGCGTTCGGGTTGTCGGCCTTGCCGACTCGGGGGGGACTGCGACCGCTCCATCGGGCGGCGAGTTCGATCTGGATCATGTGGTTCGATGGAAGGAGGCCGGCAGATCGGTGAGTGGCCTGCCGGGAGGCACCGAAGCAGGCTCCAGCATGGCGCTCGTGCGGGACGCCGATCTTGACGTGCTGTGCGAAGCATCCCCGGTTTGCGTTGAGAAGGGAGGCGAACCCGCCGTCTCGCTGATCAGGGAAGCGCTCACACGGGGCATCCACGTGATTACGCCGAACAAGGGCCCCATCGTCCTCGCTGGCGCCGAACTCGGCGAGTTGGCGAGAGCGCATGGCGCCGAGCTTCGGTTCGACGGAACGGTGGCCGGAGGATTGCCCGCGCTCTACGTCGGCACACGCGACCTTCGGGGCGCCGCGGTCCGTCGGATTCTCGCGGTGCCGAATCTGGCCACCGGGTATGTCCTGGATCTGCTCGCGGTTGGCACTTCGTGGGAGGATGCTTGTCGAGATGCCACCGAGCACGGGATTCTCGAAGGCGATGGGGCGTGGGACTTGGACGGCTGGGACACAGCGGCGAAGCTTGTCATCCTGGCGCGAGCGGTCATGGACTGTGCAGGCAGCGCCGGATTGGATGATGTTGAGAGGACGGGCATACGGGGCGTCCAAACTGAGCAGGTGCGACGCGCTGAGGCGGCCGGAGGCGTCCTGCGGTTGCTGGCCACCGCCGAAGCTGGTCCTGATCCTGATCCTGATTGTCCGGATCGGCTCACGAAGCTGAACGTCGAGCCGGTGGTTCTTGGTCCGGAGCATCCGCTCGCGGGGCTGGGGCACACCGAGATGGGTGTGGTGTTCGAGACCGATATCTATGGAACGATTACGCTCAAGATCGACGAACCTACGCCGCTTCCATCTGCAGCGACCATGCTGCGCGACTTGCTCGATATCTACGCGACCGTGTAGTCGATTGTCGGCACGTCTGCGCGAAGACCCGCCTTGCGCCCGGGGATTGTCAGCTGCACGCTCCGACGTCAGACCGCTTCACCGCTTGCGCCACGACATCTGCAAACGCAGCGGGATTCTCGTGCATCATGTTGTGGCCGGCTGACGGGATCACGTCCACGGTGACCCCTTGCTGGGCGAGCCAGGTCTCATCGGGATCCGGAAGAGACTTCTCACCGAACACGAACGTACGCGGCAGCGGAAGCGAAGCGAGCCGATCCCTCATCGAGGGCACTGTCCCCTCCTTGAGCGACACCGCACTGCGGTACAAGGCGAGTGGGGCGGCCACACGAACCGAGGCGGCATAGGGTTCTGTGTGAGGATGAGCGGCAAGCACCTGACGGAAACGGTCATAGCCGCCTTTGAGGAACGCCTCCTCCGTCTGCTCGGACACCGGCCGACTGACGATCCCGCCGCCGGGATCAAGGTTGCCTTCGGCCACCACGATCCCCGCGAATCGTGTTTCGGCGGTGGCCGCGAGCGTGATTGCTACGGCGCCGCCCATGCTGTGACCGATGATCACGCAC
>Ga0272444_10000407_pt1 | contig 47211 bp, 39 predicted proteins | sample SSMForm13_FD_201033 | JGI IMG/M metagenome (GOLD analysis project Ga0272444, IMG submission 201033) | Marine sediment archaeal communities from Little Sippewissett salt marsh, Falmouth, MA, United States - SSM-Form-13 | ecosystem: Environmental > Aquatic > Marine > Wetlands > Sediment ... | reverse complement strand
ACGCCGATCAGCAACATTCCCAAAACTCCGTATAGCAAACCGTCCCACAGCCCACGGCGGTGGGGAAATTCGGTTTCCGGTTCAGCGAAAACTTCGGCCGGGGTCGGGTTGACCTTCCCCCGCCCGACGGCGGCGACGCGACCGAGCAACGCGCGGTCGGGCATCGTGGCGACGAACTCGCGCGGCGGGGCCAGGTTGACCTGACCGACGCCCTGACTGCGCACCGCCGCCCCGCCCTGCGGCGCCACGCGCAACGAGTACGAACCGAAAGCTTCGACGTCGAACTCGCCCTCGTAACCGCCCGGGCGCGTTTGGTTGAGTTCGAACTCGCGGCTTTCGCCCTCGGGATCAGTCACCTTCAACTGCAGCGTCATGTCGTTGGCGTAATTGCCGTACTGGTCGGTGGCGTCGACGGTGACGCGCGCCTGGTCGTCGACGGTGGTCGCGGCAATGCGGTAATTGCGCAGGGCCAGGTCGGGCAGCGTGCCGCGCACCAGCCGCGCCATCAGCGGCGCGTACTGTTTCCATTGGCGCCAACTGCGCGCCCAACGGAAGCCCGAGTCGGTCAGCAGTACGGTGACTTTGCCCAGGCCGTAGCGCCAGCGGGCCAGCAACGGTTCGCCGCGGTCGGCGGTCATAAAGACCTCGCTGGTCGGCTTGGGTTCGGACGAGTTGTAGCCGACCAATTCGGGGATCGGTTCGACCTTGAGTTTCTGCAGCAGGTCGCCGCGTTTGAGCAGCGCCGGTTTGATCTTCTTTTCGACGATGTTGGTCTTGGTGATCGTCTTGGTCTCTTCCAGAAAGATGCGCGGGATCTGCGAAAAATCTTCGGTGTAGTAGTAGCGGCCGCGTCCGACTTCGGCGATCTTGCGCAGGTGCGGCTGGTCGGATTCGCTGCCGAGAGCGACGGTCGAGATGGTGATCTTCTTGCTCGCCATCCATTGAATGATGTGGCCCCATTGGTCGAAGGTGGTGATCGAGATGCCGTCGGACAGCAGCATGATGTGTTTGACCTTGCCTTCGTCGTTCTTCAACGTTTTGTAGGCTTCGCTGACCGCCGGGTAAATCGACGTGCCGCCGTCGACGCCGAAGGTGCGCAGACGGTCTTTCATTTTTTTCTTGTTGTCGTTGTCGCCGACCTTCTGCAGCGGGATCGCCCAACGGGGGAAGTCGTCGAACAGAATCACGCCGATGCGGCTGCGCTCGGTCAGTTGGTCGATGGTGTCGCAGGCGGCCTGAACGGCCATCGCGAACTTGCGTTGGCGCGCCATCGAGGCGGATTTATCGATAACCAGGATCAGCGTCACCGGGTTGGGCTCGGTCTTTTTCTTTTCCTTAAAGACCACCGGCATCATCCGCTTGATCGGCAGCTTTTCTTTGATCTTGCCCAGCGAGCCGGTGTTGTCGCCGCCTAGCACCAGCAGCCCGCCCCCGCCTTCGCGGACGTAATCCATCAGCGCTTTCTGCTGCGCGGCGGACAGGTTCTTGTACTCGATGTCCGAGAGAATCACCTCATCGTAGCCGTACAACGCGCTCGGGCCGGACGGCAGCGCGTCGGCGTCGGCCACCTGCACGCTCAGGCCGCTGTCGGCCAGCGCTTCGACCAACGCGAGGTCGGCGTCGGGTTTGGCCGAGAACAGCACGGCACGGGGTTGGTCGGCGATGCGCAGCGAGGCACTGAGCCGGTCGTTTTCCGGATGTTGATCTTCTTCGGCCGACACGTTGGCGACGAAGGTCGCGCCGCCGCGGCCGCGTACCGTCGCTTCGGTTTCGAAGGCGTTGCGGCCGGGTTCGACGTTGACCGTCTGATTGAACACGCTTGCGCCGCCTTGGGTGATGGACAACCGCGCGGGTGTCGCGTAGTTGGCGACGACGATGACGCCGACCTTCACCCGTTCGCCGGGACGCGCGGCGGCGGGCACGTGAATCGACTCGACGTAAATATCGCGGTCGGCGCGGGTGTCGAGCACGACGCTGAAAAGTTCGACGCCGTGGTCGGCGGCCAACGCGGCCTGTTCGAGCAAATCGCCGTCGGTCTGGTTGCCGTCGGTGAGCAGCACGGCGCGACGCGTATGTCCCTGCGGGTAAATCTCCAATGCAGCGTGCAGCGCGCGGGCGATGTTCGTGCCGGGCTTCTGTTCGGGCCGGGCGACATTCGGCGCGGCGCCGGTTTCGTTCTCGTTCAGAATCTGCGGCTCGCGGCCGAACACGACGGTGCGGGCCCAGCTTTCACCGCGCGCTCCGTACGCTTCGCCCAGCCAGCGTTTGGCCAGGTCGAACTGCTCGTCGGGGATCGAGGCCGAGCCGTCGACCAGCAGCGTCACCGCCAGGTGCTTTTCTTTCTTGGTGTGGGTCAGCTCGCCGTAGGCCATCGTCAGCAACAGCAGCGTCACGCCGGTGACCACGACCAGCGCCAGACGCAGCGCCGCGGGCATCATCAGCCGGCTGCGACGGGCAAACAGCACGAGCGCACCGATCGCCGCCGCCAGAAAGATGACGAGCAGAATCAGTTGCCAGGTCGGCTGGGCGAACGAGAGCCCGCCGATGGTGTCAAGAAAGTTTGCCATTCAAAAACATCACCATGTCGAAGGCCGCCAGCAGCAACGCCGCCAGCAGCAGCCAGGGCCGGATCGCTTCGGCCTTCACATTTTCATCGCTTTTTGCAAACGGCGTCAGGGCGCCGGTTTCGGTTACGGTCAAATTCGATTCGTCTTCGTCGAGCAGACTGGCGGCGAACACGCGCACCGCGTCGGCGTCGGCGTAGCTGTAGAAGCCGGGCACGGCGGGGCGGAAGACCGCGCGGCCCAGGCGCACCGGCGCGGCGATCTTCTGCTCCAGCGGGTTGAGCAACACCACGCGTTCGCGGCCCGTGGTGACGGCCAGGTCGACCGGTTGGCCGATGCGGTAGCCGGTTTGGATCTCGCCTTCGGGCTTGCGCGAAAAGACATGAATCACGTTATGCATGAAAATCGGGAACGCCGCCTGCAACGGAAAGTCGGTCTGGGCCAGGTCGAAGCCGATGCCGAGCAGATATTGCTCGCCGAGCACGCGCAGCAGCATCAGTGCGCCGTCGTAGTGGCCCATCAGCACCACGTCTTTGTCTTGCGGCTTGAGGATCTTGGACGACTCGATGTACAGCGTATCCATCTGCACGTGGCGCAGCACCGGGTGACCGTCGGCCCAACCGGTCATCGCCGGTTTTTTCTTCACCACCGAAACGGCGAAGGGGCCGCCCTGGCTCGGATAAAAATAAATGGCGCTGCACGTCGGCTGCTCCGGCGGCGTGAAGCGGTCGAAAACGGCGACATCGGCCGCGGCGGACAGGCCGTGGTGGTACTCGCCGGGCTTGACCGCCATCAGGTCGATCTCCGGATTAAGCGCCAGCGCGTTGTACAAAAACAGATTTTTATTGGTGACCAACACCACTCGCGAGCGGCGCACCGGCGGCACGAAGGCAAAGGCGGCGTTGTCGCTGGGCAGCGCGTCGGTTGCTTCGTCGGCGAAAGCGATTTTCCGCAGCAGCGCGGTGACTTTGCCGTCGGTGCCGAAGGGCAGGCCGAGCACCTTGGAGAACGTCCCACCGCCGGGCAGCGACAGCGGATGCGTGCCGATCATGTGGTCGGGCGTGAAGATGGCCAACTCGGCGTCGACCGGCTGGTCGGAAAAATTGCGCACCTTGATCAGCACGTCGTGTGACGCGGTGAGGTTGATCGTCTTGCGCACATCGAACGAGGTGATGGCGATGTTGGCCACCGACGAGCCGATCGGTACGACCTGCGCGTTCAGGTTTTCGCTTTCGGGCAGCGCGACCTGCTCGGGGCGGTCGGTGAACACGAACAAGTGCCGGGTGTCGTTCGGGCCGAGCCCGGCGTAGTCGAACGCGCCCAGCGCGTAAGCGATCGCCTCGCCCAGCTTCGGCTCAGCGCCCTTGGCATCCAGTTCGGCCAGTGCTTCTTTCAACTCTTCGCGGTCGCCGGTGAAAGGCGTCAGTGCGTCGACCTCGACGGAGGCGGACACGACCATCGCGCGATCGACGGCGGCCATGCTCGACACCAGCTTCCAGGCTTCGCGCTCGGCCAGGCGCAAACGGGCGGCATCGCCGTCACGAGCCGACATGCTTTCCGACGCGTCGAAGACCAGCGCGACCCATCGCCGTTGAATGTCCTCGGCAGGCGGGCGCGGATCGACCAGCGCCAGGCAGACCAGCAGCAGCAACGTCAACTGCACCAGCAGACTGATCAACTCTTTCCACAGCGACTGCCGCGTGCCCATCACCTTCTGCCAGATCAACGTCGAACTGACCGCGCGGCCCCGGCGCGCCATGCGCAACAGGTAGACCAGCACCACCGCGGCGGCGAGCGCGCCGTAGAGAATGCCGAAGGTCGTCCAACTGATGCCGTTTGCGATCATTTAATGAACTGCCCCTGTCGAAAGACGTTGAGAATCAAATCTTCAAACGGTATCGCGGTCTGCGCGTACAAGTAATGGCAGTGCGCGGCGTGGCACACTGTTTTCAAGCGATTGATGTAGGCGTCGTAGTGGTCGCGGTAGCGACGCAAGGTGCGGGCGCTGATCGTCACCTGCTGACGCTTGCCGGTTTCGGCGTCGGCCATCACCACGTTGCCGCGCCACTTGGGGTTGGCCTCGTACTGGTGATGCAGGCAGATCGCCGACAGGTCGAAGCCCGCGGCGTAAGCGCCTTTCAATGCGCGTTCGTAACCGGCTTCGTCCCAGAAATCGGAGACGACCATCAGCATACCCTTGTTGCGTGTCTTGGCCGAAAAGCCGTTGACCGCGCGGAGCATGTCGGTCTGCCCGGCCGGTTCGATGTTTTCCAGGTATTCGAAGATCTTGAGAATCTGCCCTTTGCCGCGCAGCAGCGGCAGATCGGGCAACAGCTCATCGCCGAAAGGAGTAATCGACACCGAGTCGAGATTGTTCAACGCGACGTAAGCCAGCGCGGCGACTACCTTCTTGCCGTAGTCGATTTTCTTCGGATGCCCGAAGTTCATCGAGCGACTGACGTCGAGCAGAAAATGAACGTTGAGGTTTTCCTCTTCGTGAAACAGCTTGGTCACCAGTTGGCCGACGCGCGCGTAAAGGTTCCAGTCGAGGTAGCGCGGATCGTCGCCGGGCGTGTAGTCGCGGTAGTCGGCGAACTCCATGCCCCAGCCGACTTTCTTCGAACGGGAGACGGCCTGGGTTTTGCCGCGGAAGATTTTCTTCGACAGAAGATACAGGTATTCCAGCTTCTTGAGGAATTCTTCGTCGAACAGTTTTGCCATCTTCCTACCCGCTTGTCCGGGAAAAATCGGATGATGCTATCTGCGTTGTCCGATTCATCCCGGCTCAGGTGCCGTCGGGGCTGACCTGATCCGGACTGATCGATTGCAGATAGCGTTGGACGTAACTTCGTATCGAAACGGGAATGGCCGCGTCATCCATCAACAACGCCGCGTCTTCCCTGTATTCGCTGTACAGTCGGTTGTAAGTCGTCAGCGCGTCGGCGTCGGCGTCTTCGAGAATCTGCACCGGCGCCCGGCCCTCGCCGACCTGACCCTGCAACGTTTGTCGCTCGCTGACGTTGGCCATCTCTTCGTGCTTGACCTTGATCGCGCCGCGGAACGTGCCGCCGCCCTGCCCGGCCCCCGTGCGCTCGTTGGGGTCGCCGGTGGGCTCGACGTGCTGGCCGATCTGCGCATTGAGCTTGAGTTGCTGCGCCATCTCTTCGGTCATTTGAATCATGCGCATTTCGGCGCCGGGCGGCGTCTGCTGGCCCTGGTCGGAAACCAGCACCTGCTGGCCCTCTCGGGCGCCCTGCTGGGCGCGCTCGCCGGTGATCTTCTTCTTTTCGCCCGAGACACGGCCCAGGTGCCTGGCGTATTCGCTGAGGAACTCGTTGAACGATTCCTGCTGCGCGCCCTGAGTGGCGGTGCGGAATGCGCCCTGCGGATCGGCGTCGGAAGCCGCCTGCATGCCGTAATTGGCTTCCATGTTCAACAGCGAGCCCGATTGATGTCCGCGGCCGGAGGCCTGTTCGAGCAGGTTGACGTATTCTTCGACGTCCTGAATGTTCGGATCTTCTTCGAGGAAGACTTCGTCGAGTTGCGCAAAGGCGGTACGCATCGAGGAATCGACGTCGGTGTCGAGATTGCCCAACGCGCGCAGGTCGGACAGGTGCAGCGCCCCGTCCTGCCGTACGGCGGGGAGTCCGTCGGCGGCGAGAATCTGCTGGCGCTCGCGCTCGGTGGCATCGCGGGTCAGGTCTTCGCGGTAGATCGTTTCGGGCAGCTCCGGCTCTTCCGGCGGCACCGCCGAAGCGGCCAGCCGCGCCCGCTCGCGCAGGTCGGCCAGGCGGGATCGCCACGAGCCGATCAGGCCGCGCAGTCCGGCGACCGCGGGCAGTTCCAGCGCCGAAGGCGGCAGATCGCGGAATCCGTCGTCGGCCAGTTCGTCGGGAATGACGATGGTGTCGAGCAGATCGGGTTCGGGCGCGGGTTTGAACCAGGCGGCGACGTTGACCATCGCGGCTACGTACAACAACGGCAGCACCAGCAGCAGCGAGGCCAAACGTTTAGCGTTACCCGGAGCCCAAAATGAAAATAGAGGTTTTACTTCGAGGTCGGCCGCCGCTTCTTCGGCGTCGGCGATGGCCAGCTCCATCAGCGGGGTTCGCTGATCTTTCGCGGCGAACTCGCGTGCGTTGGTCAGGCGGTCTTTCAGGCCGGCCCGGCGGTCGATCAATCCCGCCAGCCGCCCCGCACCCGCGCCCAGCGCGCCGAAAATCGCGCACCCGGCCACTACGCCGAGAGCCAGCGCAAAAATAAACCACCGCAAAAACAGCCCCGCACCCGGCGCGAATTGCACAATCAACAGCGCCAGCGCCGCCAGCGCCGCCCAAATCGGCACAGCGTACGACAGCAACCAAACACTGCGGTGAACAAACTCGCGAGCCCGCGCGCGGGCGATGCGATGGTCGATTTTTTTCAACTTCACTGCAAACAATCCCTTTCGCCGCCCCGCGAAAGCATCACATTAAGGCACAGTTACAACGCCTCCGTCAATACGTCTCCTTTTAAGTGTCGCCATGTTCCCGCAACTCGACCCCGCCGCGGCCGAATACCGCGGCCAAAGGATTGATTGCTACGTGATTCGAGTAAGTTACAGACGTTTCGTGTTAACGATGGCCTTGACTTCCAGGTATAAAATCTTCGGCTCGCCTTTGATGCGCAGAACAACAAAGTGGTTTTTATAGGTGATTTCGGAACGAAAACCCTGCGAGGAAGATCGTACGTTTAAATTCTGGTCGACCTCGTAGATGTCGTCTGCGGGCTTGGTCTCCATCTCGTCGGCGGTGAGCTGGTAATCTTCGATTCCCTTCCACAATGTGATTTCCTGCTTGATAAACGCCGCCGGCGTGAACGTCGCTTTTTGCTCGCCGCGAATGTAGGTGATTTCCGCCTCGCCGGCGAAGCATTCGGCCATCGCCTTTTCATCGCGTTCGCGCAGGGCGGTGTTGTAGCGCAGAATCAACGGGATCACATCGTCTCCGGTCAGCGATTTTTTCCCCAGTCCGGACGTTTTGGAACATCCGACCAGGACCGGCACGAGGACCGCGCAAAGTAGAAAAATCACAACTCGGCGCATCTGGACTCCTTTAACGCAAAAGGCCGACAATGATTCGGATGTCTTAGGCTACAACGGACGCGGCGGTATGTGCAAGAATGAATGGCCCCTTTTTTCATCGGCGTGCATCGTTGCGTTGACAGCCGTCCGGACGGGTGTTTCAATCGCCCGTGCATCGACCAAGGAGAATGATATGCATTTGACCCGGCGCACGGCGCTCGTATTGTTTTTAATCACCTTGCCGCTGGTCGCGTTGGCGGCGCTGGCGCCCGAAGTGGTACACGGTCCGCCCTACCCGATCGAAGCCTATTTGAATATCCGCCAGGCCTACGACGCCGACTGGCTGGCCGACGGCGAAAACCTGGTATTCCGCACCAACGTCACCGGCACCAGTCAGATTTGGACGATCTCCGCCGACGGCGGTTACCCGCGCCAGTTGACCTTCTTCGAAGATTCGATCAACTACGTCATCGCCTCGCCGACCGACCCTGATCTGCTGCTGTTTTCCAAAAGTCACGGCGGCAACGAACGCGACCAACTGTTTCTGACCGACCCGCAGGGCGCGCGCATCGAAAAAATCACCGGGCCGGACGACGCCATCTTCTACTTCGGCGCCTGGTCGCGCGACGGCAAGCAGATCGCCTACAGCAGCAATTCGCGCAATTCGTCGTTCTTTGACGTTTACGTGATGGATCTGACCACCCGCGAAAGCCGGCGGGTCATCGAAAAGGACGCCTACCTCGAAGCCGACGCCTTTTCGCCTAGCGGTCGGCGGTTGATCGTTTCCGAGTGGGAATCCAACTTCAACAACAACCTCTACCTGCTCGACCTCGACCACCCGGAGCGAGAGCCGGTTCTGCTCACCGAGCACGCGGGCTGGGCGACTTACACCCACGTGCGCTGGCCGGTCGGGCCGCGTTCGGCCAAAGGCTTTTTCCTGATCAGCAACATCCGCCAGAACTTCGCCAAGATGGCTTTCTTCGATTTGGAAAAGATGACGCTGCAATACCTCGACGGCGGGCCGTGGGACGCCGAGCGGCTGACCTACAGCCACAACGGAACGCACTCGGCCTACGGTATCAACCTCAACGGCTATTCGCGCATCATCGTCACCGACGTGTTGCACGAAAAAATCCTGCCGCCGCCGAATCTGTCTCAGGGCGTTATCCGCAACCTGGTCTTTTCGCCCAAGGGCGACCGCTACGCGTTAACCTTTTCCCACGCCGATCACCCGGCCGACATCTACGTGGTCGAATCGGCTACCGGCAAAGCCCGTCGCGTCACCTTTTCCAGCACCGGCGGCGTGCCGCCCGAATCCTTCGTCGCCCCGCAGGTGGTACAATACCCGACGAGCGACAACCTGATGATCCCCGCCTTCGTCTACCTGCCGCGCAACCTGCCCCCCGGCGGCAAAGCGCCCTGCCTGATGTATCTGCACGGCGGCCCCGAGAGTCAGGAGCGGCCGGATTTCTATTACATCTATCAGTATTTTCTTAACCGCGGCTACGCCGTCTTCGCCCCGAATGTGCGCGGCAGCGACGGCTACGGCAAAGAATACCTGCACCTGGACAACGTGGAAAAACGCATGGACAGCGTGCGCGACATGGCCGAGGCGGTCGATTTCATTCGCAAGAACATTCCGCAGATCGATCACCAGCGCATTGCGTTGTTCGGCGGCAGCTACGGCGGCTTTATGGTGCTGGCCGGGCTGACCGAATACCCGGATCTGTTCGCCGCCGGCGTCAACGTGGTCGGCATCGCCAACTTCGAAACATTCCTCGAACAGACCGGCCCCTGGCGCCGCCGCATCCGCGAGGCCGAATACGGCAGCCTCGCCGAGCACCGCGACCTGCTGCGACGGATCAGCCCGATTCACAAGGTCGACCGCATCAAAGCTCCGCTGATGGTCATTCACGGCGCCAACGATCCGCGCGTGCCGCTGCACGAGGCCGAGCAGATCGTCGCCGCGCTGCGGGCCCGCGAGATGCCGGTGGAGTTTCTGCAATACCCCGACGAGGGCCACGGCCTGCGCAAGCTGAAGAACAAGCGCGACGCCTATCCGAAGATGGCCGACTTTCTCGACCGGTACCTGATGCCTTCGACGCCGTAATTAGGTACAATCTGCGCCATGGGCGATAAACCGCGAAGCCGTTCCCGTTTTCTGGCGACCAACCTGCTGGTGCTGCTGGCGTTGTTGGCGGCCGCCGAACTGCTGCTGCGCCTGAGTGCGCCCCGGCCTTTGCCGCCGGCAACGATGCCGCCGGTACTCGACGTGTTTTTGCCCGTCGAACGCGACGGCGAAACCTGGATGAGCACCGATTTCAACAGCCAGTACGAAACCGACGGCGTACCGCTCGACGCCGAATTGTCGCCGCAAGAAAAACAGGCGATCACTCGGCGCGTGCGCCCGCTGCTGGAGTTTCCGCGCGAGAAACCGCCGGGGCAAGCCCGGGTGTTCGTACTGGGCAGCAGTCCCATTTGGGGGCACATCGGCGCGACCAAAGACGACCACACGTTGCTGGCGCTGTATTTGCGCGAACGTCTCGACCCCGCACGCTGCGAAATCATTAACGCCGCGCACATCGGCTTCGGCGCGCCGCAGGTACTCGGTACGGCCGACGAAGCGTTGCGGCACGGCGTCGACCTGGCCGTGGTTTACTTCGGCGGGGTGATGCCGCTGCTGGCCCCGGAAGTCGATCGCGAACAACTCGAACAACCGCCGGAAGCGCTGCGCCGCCATCGTCTGCTCAGCCGGTCGGAATTGGTGCGCACCTTTTTCCGTTGGCGGGAAAGCAAGCAGGAACCGGAAGTCGATCCGCAGCTAGTACCTGCCTTCTCGCCCGGCTCGAAGCCGCTGAGCGAGCCTACGCGCTACGACGAGCGCGCGGTCAACGTTATTAAAAATCTGCAGGCCGAAACCGAGCACGATTATCGCCGTATGTTTACGCAACTGGCCAGGCGTTTCACCGAGCAAAAACGCAAGCTGCTGTTTTGCACCGTCGCCACCAACACCGCCGACATCCGGCCTTTCTGGTCGCTGCATCTGGAACCGATCGGTCCGGCCGAGCGCGAACAGTTCGCGGCGCTGTACCGCCAGGGTCAGGAAGCGGTCGCCGCGGGCGATTACGACCGCGCCGCGGTGTGGCTCGAACAGGCGATTAATCTCGGCCCCACCTTCGCCGACGCCCACTTCGGACTGGGCCGGGTCTACCGCGCCCTCGGCGAACACGACAAAGCCCGCGCGGCCTTTCGCCGGGCTAAAGAGTATGACGCCTCCAACGAACGCGCCCTCGACCGCCCCAATGAAATCCTGCGCGAAGTCGCCGCCGCCTACGGCGTGCCGGTGCTCGACGTCGAAACCCTGCTGCGCGAACTGCCCGCGAGCAACGGCTATCTCGGTGATGAATTGTTTCTCGACCATCAGCATATGAACCCGCTCGCCGTGCAGGCCCTGGCCGACGCTCTGGCCCAACGTATTCCCACCGTCATTTCTGAATAATTCAAGAAACGAGGGACCCAACAAGGCGTTTGACAATACGGCATCTTGACCGATAATGAGCCTCACTTCAGGAGGCTTCGATGGCACATGTCGGTTTCGTCCAGCACCCTCTCTACCTCGAACATGTGATCGACGATTACCACCCGGAAAGCCCACAGCGACTGCAAGCCATTTACGCGATGGTCGCCTCGCAGATGGAAGATCGGCTGGTGATGATCGAACCCCGCGACGCCACCCACGAAGAAATCGGGTGGATTCATTCGCCGTCGTACATCGAACTGGTCGCCGACACCGATGGTCGCTACGTGCGCCTCGATCCCGACACTGCCACCAATCCGCATTCTTATCGCGCCGCGCTTAAAGCCGCCGGTGGTTTGCTCTCCGCCGTCGAAGCGGTTTTCGAAGGCCGGGTGAAAAACGCTTTCGCCGCCGTGCGCCCGCCGGGCCACCACGCCGAAGCCACCCGTTCGGCCGGCTTCTGCCTGTTCAACAACATCGCCATCGCCGCCGAACTCGCGATGCGCAAGTACGACTGCGAGCGTGTGTTCATCTTCGATTGGGATCTGCACCACGGCAACGGCACCCAGCACAGCTTCGAAGCCACCGCCAAGGTGCTGTACGCGTCGACGCATCAATATCCTTACTTCCCCGGCACCGGCGCGTTCCACGAAGTGGGCCGCGGCGCGGGCGAAGGCTTTACCGTCAACCTGCCGCTGCGCACCGGCTACGGCACGGGCGATTACCTTTGGTTCATCGAACGGATCATCAAGCCGATCGCCCTGGCCTACAATCCCGACCTGGTGCTGGTCAGCGCGGGTTACGACACCTTCGAGGGTGATCCGCTGGGCGGCATGCAGGTTTCGCCGGAAGGCTTCGGCGCAATGACCCACCACGTGCTCGACATCGCCGACCGTTGCTGTGACGGCAAGGTGGTGATGACGCTGGAAGGCGGCTACCACATCAACGGCCTGGCCAAGGGCGTCAAGCGCACGTTGGAAGTGATGGACAAGGGATCCGCGCCGGACGAATGGCTGCACGCCGAAATGCTCAATCCGCACGGCGCGCAGCAGGTGGTCAACAACGTGTTGGCCGCGCACCAGGATTACTGGCCGGTGTTGCTGCAGAAAGATTGATCATGCCCTGGCGGGAACTTCCTCACACCGCCGACCTTCGCCTGGAAATCACCGCCGCCGACTGGCCCGCGCTGCTGATGGAAGCCGCGGCGGCTCTGACCGCGTTGCTGGGCGGCGCACAACCCGGCGCAACCGGTGAGACGCTACGCTGGCATATCAGCGGCCACGACCGCGAGGAACTACTGGTGCACTGGTTGAACGAATTGTTGTTCCGCCACGAGTCGCAAGGTACGGTAACGACTGACGTGCAGGTTCAGCGCGCCTGCGACAGCGAAGCCGCCGGCACGTTCGAAGCGGCGCCGGCGAAACAAACGGCCGCGCACATCAAGGCGGCCACCTACCACGACTTGCGCGTCGAAACCGTCGCCGACGGTCTGCGCGTGGTCGTGGTGCTCGATACGTAAAGGACGACGATGCCCCTGCTTGAAGTCGACAACGTCAGCAAACGCTTTGCCGCGCCGGGCGGCGTTTTCGCCCGCAAAGGCGCACCGGTGCTGGCCGTCGACGAAGTGTCCTTCGCCCTCGACGAAGGCGGCAAGCTCGGGGTGGTCGGCGAGTCGGGATGCGGTAAAACCACGCTCGGCCGGTTGATCGTCGGCCTCTATCAACCCGACGGCGGGCGCGTGCTGATCGACGGCATCGATCCGCAACAGGTCGATGCCGAACAGGCGCGGGCGTGCCGCCGGCAGGCGCAGATGATCTGGCAGGACAACGCCGGCGCTCTCGATCCCCGCCTGCGCGTGGCGACCTCGCTGACCGAACCGCTGGTCGTGCAGAACAAGGTGGGCGACAAGCAGCAACGCGCCGATTTGGCGGCCATGTGGCTGGACAAAGTCGGCCTCGACGCCTCGTTGGCCCGGCGACGCCCGCATGAACTGTCCGGAGGGCAGCGTCAACGCGTCGGCATCGCCCGCGCTCTCGCCCCGGCCCCGCGGCTGCTGATCGCCGACGAGCCGGTCGCCAGCCTCGACGTGTCCGTGCAGACGCAGATTCTGCGGCTGTTGGCCGACCTGGTCGACGAAACGGGCGTGGCGCTGATGTTCATCTCGCACGATCTGCGCGTGGTGCGCGCGCTTACTGACCAAGTGCTCGTGCTGTACCGGGGCCGCGCCGTCGAAATGGGCCCGACCGCGTCGGTGCACGGCAATCCGTTGCATCCCTACACCAAGGCATTGATGGCAGCGGCGCCCGCGCTGCACCCGAACCAGCGACGTACCCGCGCCGATCAACGCGAGGCGACGATGCGTCTGGTCGGCGAAAGCGGTTGCGTCTACGCGCCGCGCTGCGACCTGGCCGACGACCATTGCCGTCGCGAACGACCGGCCTGGCGACAGCTCGACGACGGTCGCCGGCTGGCCTGCCATCGCGTCGATTAAACCCGGTGTGAAATTCGCTAGAACTTTGTTTTTTCGAGGCAATTGCCTTGACATTACAAAAATCGGCCTGATATTGTAATTCCACTTGTATGAATTTTAATTTCGAGCAAGGGGTCTATCCGTGAAGTGTAAAGCCACAACGAAAGCAGGAAAGCCGTGTCGCGCCAACGCGATCGCCGGCTCCGACTATTGCGTCACTCACACCCGTATCTACGGTAAAAAAGCCAAGGAAAAGTCGGCGACCACGGCCGCAAAAAGCCAGGGCGCCGGTGTTAAAGATAAACCGAAAGCAGCAACCTCCCCAGGTTATGTTCAAAGTTCGCAGACAGCAAAAGCTCCGTCGTGGGAGAAGGAGGAATTCCGAATGGACGAGAAGAAGAATGTTGGTTTCATTCCGGGACTGGCCCTGATTCTGGCCGCTTTGGCCCTGGTTTTGATCAGCATCAACGCGGTCAAACCGACGCCCAGTGTGGAAGCGTTGGAAAAATCGATGGACCAGAAAATTCAGGGCGTGGAAAACGCCATCCTGGCCCAGGTGCGCAGCGACGACCTGGTCAACTCCAGGTTCAACCGCAGCATGCTTAAGCGTGATCTGGCCAACCTGGAATATACGCTGGACAATCTGAGCAAAGACGCGGGCGAAGGCCTGGCGGCCGACATCGCCGAACTGAAAGCGGCGATCAAGACGATGAAACTTAAGTTGGAAGGGGTCAAAGTGACCCCCGCGCCGGAACCCAAGCCGGCTCAGTAAACACCGCAAGCTTCGTTACGAAAACAAGAAGGTCGGGGCGTTGTTGCGCCTCGGCCTTTTTTGTCTTAACCGTGCTGCGCCCTTCGCTTGACGCCGCCGCAGCCCGGCCCGTATAACCGAAACAGCCAATCAACGAAAGGCAACTACAACCGATGCAAACCGTGATCGTCGGCGCCGGCGCCATGGGCGGCCTGTTCGCTTACCTGCTGCAGCGGGCGGGAGCGGTCGTGCACCTGCTCGAACGCGACGCCGCCGTGGTCGACGCCGTTTCCGCCGGAGGGTTGCGCGTCGAGGGCATCAGCGGCGCGCACGTCGTCCCCGTGCCGATCGGCGACGAGTGCCGCCTGCCCGGCCATCCCGATCTGATCATGGTTTTCGTCAAAGCGCACGACACGGCGAGCGCAGCCGAAGCGATCAAACCGCTGCTCGGCCCACGCACGGTGGTGGCGACATTGCAGCATGGCGTCGGCAACGACCGCATCCTCGGTGAAGCACTGGGCTGCGAGCGCATCGTCGCCGGCACGACCAGCCTCGGCGCCACGTTGCTCGGCCCCGGCCACATTCTGCACACCAGTTGGGGCGATTCGACCGTCGCCGCCTGCGAGGTCGGCGCGCAGGAAGCGGCCGAAACCGTCGCCGCCTTTCTTTCGCGCCACGGCATGAAAACGGCGGTCGTCGACGACGCGCCTAGCCTGATCTGGGGCCGCGTGCTGATCAACGCCGCCGTCGGGCCGATCTCGGCCCTGGCCCGTGCGCGCAACGGTAAGCTGCTCGACGCCGCCCCGGCCAAGCAACTGCTGCACGCCGCCGTCGATGAAACCGCCGCCGTCCTCACTGTCGCCGGCATCAAACTGCCCTACCGAAATCCGCGCCATGAAGTCGAACAAACCCTGCACCGCACCGCCGACAACCTCTCGGCCATGTTGCAGGATCTCTACCGCGGCCGACGCTCGGAAGTCGATTTTCTCAATGGCGCGATCATCGACCTGGCCGAACAGGTCGGCATGGACGCGCCGATCAACCGCACATTGATGTTGCTGCTGAAAGCGACGGAAAAGGAAACGACGGGCGAAAGCTAAAACAAATGCAGTCCGATCATCGTCAGTTGCACCAGCGCGACGGCGACGAGGTACGCCATCAGCGGCAGGCGGCGGGCGGGCAGCATCAGAGCGGGTAGGCTCAGCAGCACGCAGCAGCCGACGATGTGCGAGTAATAGCGTCCCCAGAACGGGCCGCGCACGACGATCATGCTGAGAAAAAACAGCGCGACGTACAGCGCCGGGCCGAGGTAGGCGGGCTCCAAAATTTTACGGTTGCGCCACATCAACGGCAGGTAGGGGCCAAGCAGAAAACCGCCGGCGAACACGAATCGCTTGAACGAAAAGTCCAGTTCGTTCCAGCCGCTGCCCATCAACTGCACCTGCGTTCCGAAGTTGGCGAAGATGCCGAAGGCCAGGCAATAGGCGACGAAAACGGCGGCGGGCACGACCGCGGTCCACAACGCCGCGCTCAGCAGCCGGACGACGACGAGCTTTTTCTCGCGCACCTGCCCGACCGCCTCGACCAGCGTCGGCACGGCCATCAACGGAAACAGCGTCGTTTTCTGCAACGCGCACAGCGCAAGCCAAACGACCAGCGCCGCCAACCGCGCAGGCGACGGCGATTCGCGCCAGCGCAGCCAGAAATGGAAAAAGAGCAAAACGAAAAAGCCGTTGATCGCATCGAGTTGAATAAACCAGCCGTTGCGCATCGTCGCCGCGTTGAGCAAAAACAGCGCGCCGACAAACCAGAACGGCACGCCCGGCGCCAGGCGCTTGCTCAGCCGTTGCAGCACGATTACCGACCCCGCCGTCGCCGCCGCGTTGAGCACCTGCAGCCACAGCACCGGCTGGGCGACGACGAACATCAACAGCGCGATCACCCAGGGCGTCAACGGGCTCGGCGAATGCGGGTACTCGTGCAAAAACTTCTGCACCAACGGCCAGGCCTGCGCGTCGTTACTGGTCAGGGCGATGTGCCACACCTGCCCCGCCTTCCAGTAATCGTCCCACACCGGCCGGCCCCACATCTGCCAGTGCCGCCAACTCAGCCATAATCCCAGCAGCAGCAACCCGGACAGCAACACGTTTTCCGCCAACGGCGACAACGCCGGAATCGGCGTCTGCGTCAATGGACGCCGGGCCGTGGCGTACTGCGCGACGGCGACGATGGCGAAAGCCAGCGCGGTCGCCAACAATAAAAACGGCATCAGCGTCAGGCTGTGCTCGTAGTGCTGCAGAATAATCGCCTGCGGATACGGCGTATGCAGGCGTGCGGCGAACCAGTCGGGGTGAAAATGCCAGAGCGCGGCCAGCGTGGCGAAACCCGCGGCGGCGGCGAGGCGAAACTGCGGATTATTGCGCCGGACGATGATCTGCTGCGGTGGATCCTTTTTGCTCATCGCGCTTTCGGGGTGACGGTTCGGCAAGGACTATGACACAAAAGCGCGGGCAAATCCAAGCAAGGCGTCAGGATGAGACGATGATCGGCTCTTTGGCCTTTCGCTCTTTTTCTTCGGCTTCCTTTTTTTTCTGATCCGCCTTGAGCTGCGCCTCGTAGGGACAGCCGCCGGGCGGCGGCCCGGTCGGTTGCGGCATTTGCGGCTGCTGGGTGAACTGTACATTGCCCATCGACTTAAGCTCGTTGAGCATTTCGGTCTGCGTTCGCTCGACCTTCACCGCGACGCCGCTGATGATTTTCTTCAGCTTTTTGCTTTTGCATTTGGCGCAACGGCGCTTGCGTTTAAACAGCCGCGGCCGCTCGAACATTTTTTCGCGGAAACTGGTGACGTGTCCGCAGTCGAGGCATTCGTATTCGTAAATCGGCATTGTTTTCTTCCTTGTCCGTGCTAGACTCTGGCCCCGCCGGAGGAAGCATGTTCATCGAGTGCCCGCGTCATAAATCCAAAATGCAGCGCAGCCTGCTGTATTGCATTGAGCGCTGCAACCGCAAATGCGACGCCTTTTACGCTGTCGATCCCAAGCGCATCGCCAAGGCGCTCGCCGAACATCCCGAGGCCGGCAAAGGCCACCAACTGACGATGTTCCCCCTCGCCGATCCGCCGCCGCGCCGGTCGCGCAAGAAACGCAAAAAAGCCGACTAATCCGACTTCGCGTCCGCTTCGTCGAACGCTTCGCCGCAATTCGGGCAGGCGGTCGCGTCGGGCGGCACTTCCGCGCCGCAGTTGTCGCAATACAACAACTCGGTCTCGGCTTCGGCGGTCGCGTCGTCTTCCGCCGTGGCCAGCACCTGCTCCAGAATTTCCTTGGCCTGGGGCAGATGCCGCGTCGGTACCCAGATCGTCGAATCGTGCGCCGGGTAAATGTGCACCGTTCCCAGCATATCGCCGGAGAGCACGGAGGGGATGCCGGCGGCGTCCAACTCGGCCTTGATCAACCGCGTCAAGATTTCGCCCTTCGATTCGGTCAGCACCTCGAAGGTGTAGCGCGGGTGCTCGGGATCTTCGAAAGGCAGCTCCTCAACCAAATCCACGTCGCAGTCGATGCACCTGGTTTTACCGGCGACGTACTCGGCATGGCATTTCGGGCAATACGGCACAGGACCTCCCGTGTTGTCGGTTTCCCTTATTGTACACGAACTGTCGCGCTCGGCGAAAAACAAAGAAAGCGCGTCAATCGACCATGAACGATTTGTAGTGGATGGTCCACAACGCGCCGCTGGCGGCCAGACCGATGACGCCGACGATCCAGTGGCCCAGTACCAAGCTGGCGATCGAGAACACCGTGCCGATCACGCAGATGGCCAGGCTGGCTTTGGGGCTGATACTCATGCGTTACTCCTTGTCGGTTGCCGAAAGTGTAACGATCGATTGCGGACGGTGCAAGCAGCGGCGGGCGGCTAATCGCCGAGCAGGCGTTTGAGTTCGGGCGCGAGCAAACGGTTGAGATGTTGGTAGCCGGTAAAATTAAGGTGCAGTCCGTCTTCGGTGAATTCCTCTTTCAACCAGCCGCGTCCGTCGGCAACGACGCGGTTGGCGTCAAAAAACGCCGCGCCCATTTGCCGGCAATCGCGGCGCAGATCGGCGTTGAGATCGCGAATCGTGCGGTTGGCCTCGGACACCGGCAAACCCGGCAGCGGCACGCGCACCGGCAGTAGCGACAAAACCAGCGGCTTGATGTCGTGACCCCGCAGACGCACCGCCAGCGACGGCACGTTGATCGCCACTTGCCGCGCACGGTCCCAAGTCGGCAGCGACGACAGCAGATGCAGATCGTTGACGCCGATTAAAATCACCGCGATCTTCGGTTTGTGTACGACTACGTCACGCAGCAACCGCTCGTGCAGGCCGTTGGTCGTGTCGCAGGAAATGCCGCGGTTGAGGATCTTGCGTCCCGGCAGTCGCGGCGGCATCGCCCAACCCTCGACCAACGAATCTCCGGCGAAGACGACGTCCGCCCCCGCGCCCTGCGTGCTGTCGGCCAGCGCAAATTGGGCCCGGCGGTTGACCGCGTGCGTTTTGCATCCCGGCGGCAACTCGCCCGGCAACATCAGCGGCAGGTTATAAGTTGGCTCCGGTACGGGCTCCGGCGTTTCCTGTGCAGCAACCAGCCCGCCCGCGACGAGCAATCCCGCGCAAAACGCAACAACCATCCAACGTTTGAACATGGTTTGCCTCCCGGCGTCGATCCGCGCCAGCATACCACACCGGCGCACTTGCGCGAGGCTCGCGTGGCCCCTACAATCGCGCGCGTACACATCATTTCGGGAGAACGATCATGTCCCTGCCGTACACCGATCTCGACAGTTTCCTCGCCGCCCTCGATCAAATGGAACGCCCGCTGACCGTGGTGGCGCACCAGGATGACGAATTGACCTTCTCCGGCGTGCTCACCCGCAGCGCGCCGCGGATGAACATCATCTGGGTGACCAACGGCGACGGCTTGTACTTCGAGGCCAACGTCAGCCCCGAGCAGTACGGCAAGATCCGCATGGCCGAAGCGATAGACAGCGCGGCGGCGGTCGGCCTCCCGGCGAAAAACACGCAATGCCTGGGCTATTCGGAAGTGGAAATTTACCGGCGGCTGATGTACGTCACCAAAAACCCGACGTCGGCGTTGTGGATCAAGCCGTTCTTCCAAAAGATCGTCGACGATTTGCGCGAAAAGATTTTCGCCTACCGCCCGCAGTGCGTGTTTACCTGCGCCTACCAGGGCGGTAATCCCGAGCACGACCTGACCCACTACTTCACCCGGCTGGCCGTCGACGACTACGAACGCGAAACCGGGGAAGTTGTGCCGTTCATTCACGTGCCGATGTACGAGTACATCGTGCTGGTCGCGTTACGTTTCAATCCCTTCTATCGCGGCCTGCGCTGGAACTATGCGCTTAATGAAGTCGAGAAGGCCAACAAGCTGAAGCAGTTTGACGCCTACCCCTCGCAGGGCGATCTGTTCGCCAAATTCGAGCAGGTGGTCAAGGTGGTCGGCGCGCTCGGCCTGTTCACCCGCGGCAAGCCCTACTCGGCGGAAGAGTATGTCGCCGTCGAACAGTGGGGCCCGGTACCGGAAGACTGGGATTACCTGAAAAATCCGCATACCTTCGACCGCGCCAATTACATCTTCGACCACTTCGCCAACGTGCCGGTGACCTTCGACCGGTCGATCCGCCCGATCGTCGCGTCGTTTCCGAGACGTTAGTCATTAGTCATTAGTCTTTAGTCGTTAGTCGTTAGATTCACCCAGAGTTGAAACCCTGGGCTACTTTCTTTCACCCCTGCGGGGTGGATCGGTAAAGGGTTTAATAAATAGAAGGCGAGGCACGTCTTACCCTTACACAAAAATTATCGAATGACATTGAATAACCGTAGGCTACATTGGTTGTCAGGTTGATTTCCCCACCTACTACTTACTACCTACTGCCTACCATTTGGTCTTGGCTCCTATATCTCCCTACCCGTTTTTCGCTTTGGCCGGCAGAGCGTAGCGGATTCTCCAGGCGAGGAAGAAACCGATAATACTGAAGGGCAGCAAGAACAGCGGCCAGTAGATCCAGTTGCCCGGATCCTTCGCCGCCTCGCCGGCCGGGGCGAGGTGCCCGATGACCAGCGACTGCAAGCCGGTGCCGAGGTAGACCGCGCCGTCGACGATGCCCACCGTCGCGCCGGTGTTGTGCGTGCCGGCGAAATCGGCCGTCGCCGTCCCCGATAAAATACCGTGCACGCCGATGACGCTCATCGACATGAACGACACCGCCAGGGCGATGAACCACGGATTAGCCCCCAGCGTGGTCGCCATCACTACCGTCGCCAGGAACATCACGGCGTAAAGCACGCAGGCCATCGGCGCGCGCCGCGACTGAAAGTAGAGGTCGGAGATCTGCCCGGCCAGCCAGGCGCCGACGACGCCGCAGATCAGCAGCGTCAGCCCCCAGTTCTTAGTGACGAACAGATCGGCGTATTCCGGTATCTCTTTGGCAAACAGCGGATACCAGTGCATCACGCCGTTGCGCATGATGCCGCTGATGAACTCGATGCCGCAGACGACGATCAGCACCGGGTGAGTGACGATCTTGCGGAAAACCTGGCTGATCGGCTCGCGCTCGCCCGAGGCCGACAGCGTGTCTTCGCCGGTTTCGAAATCCGGATGCCCCGCCTCGCCCGGCGTGTTGCGCAGGACGAAGAACATGATCACCCAAAAGATAGAAAGCATGATCGACGGGATGAAAAACAGCCACCAGTTTTGATCGACGCCGGTGCCGCCGGTGCCGAAAATAAAGCGCACGACGCGCGAGATAAACGGCAGATCGTCGCTCAGCGTGCCGCGGGTGGCGGCGACGACGGCGTAGCCCCAATCGAAGGCGAAGTAGATGCCCAACGTGATGATGATGCCGAAGATGGTCGAGAAGGTGCCGCGCTCGCGCACGTGAAACCACGGCGCCTTGACCGTGACGATGGCCACCGCGCCGAAGGATTGGAAATACATGTTGATCGCGTACAGCAACGTGAAGGTGGTGATCAACGGCAGTTCCCAGCCCCAGTTGCCGATGCCGTACAGCGTCAGCCCCATCAGCAGGTTGGCCGTCAACGCGCCGAATACGCCCAGCAACATGGTAAAGCGTCCGCCCATGCGGTCGGTCAGCGGTCCGTTGATCAAAAACGAGACGCCGTAGACCACCGCGCCGAAGGCAAAGATGTTGCCGAACTGCGCCTTGTCCATCACCTGGTCGCCCAAAGCGCTCTTGGCGACCGTCAGGTTGTACCGCCCCATGTAAAGGAACGCGTAGGCCAGGCCCATCGGGAGCCAGTTGACCAGACGCCGAAGTCGAAAAGGCCAGGAATGCACCGGTTTGCTCATGACACCCCCTCATGTCATGCGTCGCCGCATCGCGAATGGATGGTGGGCGCATTATAGAGGCGCAACCGATGCGCGCAAGGGGAGAAAAAGTTTTAGCGGGAAATTAATTTAGTCATTAGTCTTTAGTCATTAGTCGTTAGTCGTTAGTCATTAGTCTTTAAGGGATAAAGCCCGACTATAAACAGCCGTGTAAACCATGTCCTGATAACGATGTGTAAAAGATGTCATGATACCGTACATCGAGAAGCGCCCAGGGCAACTCGCGAGCCGCCTCCGGCTTACTTCTTGAACGAAGGGCAAGCCACCGACAGCGAAGCCGATGACCCGGAAGTCAGGTCCAGGGCTTAGTTCAAACTCCCCTCCGGCTCCCCCCGTCTTGCGGGGGGAGTGACCCGTATCACCAGAATCGCGGTGACTGAAGGTCACCCCACCGACAGCGAAGCCGATGACCCGGAAGTCACGTCCAGGGCTTAGTTCAAACTCCCCTCCGTCTCCCCTCGCAAAACGGGGGGAGTGACCCGTATCACCAGAATCGCGGTGACTGAAGGTCACCCCACCGACAGTGAAGCCGATGACCCGGATGTCACGTCCAGGGCTTAGTTCAGACCCCCCTCCGGCTCCCCCCGTCTTGCGGGGGGAGTGACCCGTATCACCAGAATCGCGGTGACTGAAGGTCACCCCACCGACAGTGAAGCCGATGACCCGGATGTCACGTCCAGGGCTTAGCCCTGGCGCGGGAGATGGAGGCGGGCAGGTCGCGCAGCTTGTCGACCACGCGGAAGTCGGGCGAGAGGCCCAGCACCATCGAATTTTCCGTGCCGTAAAACACGGTGCGGTGATCGACCTTGTACAACACCACCGCCAACCCCGCGGCGTAAGCCAGACCGGCGAGGTAGACCGCAGCTTCGTCCGGCGTGCGTCCATGCAGATCGACCACGATCGCGTCACATTCGGTGAGCAACAGATCGACATCGCGGCGCCAGGCGTCGTCGGTTTCGGTGTTTGGCAAGCCGTCGCGAAACGGCAGGTACACGTCCTCCCCCGCAGCGGCGAGGGCTTGCGCGATGCACTCCAGGTTCTCGCGCTCGGCGGCGTTCCAGGCCGGTCCGGCGAGAAAGATGCGTGGCGTTTTGCTCATGGCGTTCATCCGTTTTCCAGCAACACGTTGGCCGGTCGCCAACCGCGCAGGCGTTGCAGCCACCGCCAGACGCGTCGCCCCTTGCGCACGTCGTTTTGCAGGCGAGCGCTCAACGGCAGCGACTCGTGCGCCGGCGCCGACAGCGCGCGGGCGATTGCCCCGGGCAGATCCTTGTACAGCCCGACCGTTTCTTGCGGCGTCAGACGCAGCGGCGGCGACAGGCGGCCGTCGGTCAGCGAGCGGGCGTCGCCGGAGAAAGCCACCACCGGCTTGCCGGCGGCGCGGGCGACAGCCAGCTCGACGACCATCCCTTCGTCGGGTACGCGGCCGTCGAGGTTGACGACCACCGCCGCGCAACGCTCGACGAGTTGGTAGATGTCCAACGTGAAAATCGCCTTTTCGATCTGCCGCTTCAGCGGCCGCGCCAGCCACAGGTTTGCCCACGGGCGGTTGACCGGATTCATCACGTAGGCTTCCAGGCCGTCGCTTTGCGGCAGAAAAGTATCGTACCCGGCGTCGGCCAACACGTCGGCGATGTGCTGCATGGCGCGCAACTCGGCCGGGGCGAACAGGCCGCCGGAGCAATAGACGATCGGGCGCGCGTCAGCGGACACGAAATCTCCTTACTTGTAATGGTGTACTTCGCCGCCGGTCAGGCCGGTGATCTTCCGCGTCTGCCCGTTGTGGACCAGCGTCAGGTCGGCCTCGCCGGCAAAGCGGAACTGCCAGGGATCGGTCACCAGCGTTTGAATCACCTTGCGCAGCAGCGGCGACAGGCGATCCAGCGCGTTGAGCCCCTCGACCAGTTTGACCATGCGCACCGTGCCGGTCAGCTTGGTGCCGCCCGCCTCGTAATGCAGGCGGTAGCTTTGCGGCAGCGTCAGGCCGCTGGGGGCGTGCTTGTAGGCGCCGGTCGGCGTCAGCTTCACCGCGCCGGAGTTGGCGATGATCTTGTCGCCCAGCGTGATGTAAATCGCCTGCGTGCGCTTCGGCCGGAAGTTTTCGCGGAAGACCATTTCGATGAGGTTGAAGCTGAAGTCGTCTTGCATCATGCGCAGCACGTGCCAGCGCTGGGAAAATTCGTAGAGCTTGTAGGTCGACCAGCCGTGGTCGAAGTACGCCCGGCCCTCGTAGGGGATCTTGCGCCCGTTGGCGGTGATCGTGCCTTTGACGGAAGCGCGCGGCCCGAGCACCGTCAGGTTCCAGTAACGATCGCCGCGATCGCCGAACAGAATTTTGCGTTGGCCCAGTTGCAGCGACGGCGTTTCGGCGGTGAAGGTCAGGTCGAGTGCCAGGCCCTCGACCTCGGTCTGCCAGCGGTAGTTCGGATGGTTTCCGGAAAAGCGGTTGCCGCCGATGTTCACCTTCACGCCGTTGCGATTCGCACTGACGTTGTCGTTTTTGACTTCGGCGTGCCCCTCGAATTTTTCGCCCGAGGCCGGGTAGTAAAACAAATCGACCGTGCCGCCGAACTTGTGCAGCGGATGGTAATTGCTGATCGACATCAGCGCGACGATGTTGTCGCCCGCTTCGTTCACGCACTGCACCGACCAGCTTTCGCCCCACGAACCGTCTTCGTCGGGGTGGTAGCCGTATTCCGCCGCCGGCAGACCGGCGTTCAGTGTGGCTTCGTCCTGCGATCCCGCGCCGAAGCCCTGCACGCGCACGACGCCCGCTGCGGCGGCCGCGACGGCGACCAACAGAAAAACAATCAACATTCGATGAATACGTTTGGGCACGTTGTCTCCTTCATTCAAATGGTTTCTGAAATACTAACCGCAAAGGCAGGCAGTGGCCAGCGACGGCGCTAAGGCGCATCGGACTCGGGCGCCGCAGCCAGGTCCCAAGCTGGCGGAGAACGCCTGCGTTATTGTGAAACAGGAGCTAGAAGTCAGAAAAAAGTAAAAAGAGAAAAACCTTGATCGAACACGGCGCCTGACCTCTGAAACACCTGAAACCTGTAGAGTTTTTATCAACGATGGCTCGGCACGTGTGCTAGGATATTCGAATGACCCAGGAAACCGAAAGCGATATCAACGGCAAGCAGGACCGATCGCCATTTTTGCGCCGGCGGTTGCCGCTTCTTGCAATTTTACTTTTCGCCACAATCGGCAATCTGGTTTGGATCGCCACTCATGCCGCACCCTATTTCAATACGCTGAACTGTGAAATTCCAACCATCGAAATGATCCAACAAGCGCCACTCAAAGCGATTGTCGAATTTATCAAATTCGGATCTATTCCGTTTCCAACCGGCTATCATTTCGTGGCCGCCTTGGTTACCTCACTGATCGGGTATAGCGCCGACAAGCTGATTTTCACATCGACACTTTTTTATCTGCTGTTGATTCTCGCCGTTTACGACATCGTGCGATCGTTGGCTAATGAACGCGGAGCCGCAGCCGCGGCGATTACGGTAGCGCTGATTCCTGGAGTTTTTGCCTGGTCGCGGATTTTTTCGCTGTCATCGAGCATCTCTTCCATGACGATTCCGGCGCTTGGTGTTTGGGCGGCTGTGCGCTCGGAGGGTTTTTCGAAAAACGCTCCGACGGTCGCTTTCGGTCTGACGGTGATACTGGCCTTGAGGTTCGGCAGCGCCGTCAGCGATTTTTGGCAAAATTTCGTAGTGCTCGGTCTGGTCGGCCTGTACACGCTGATTCAAGGCGCTGTGACGCGACGAAGAAACCAGCGCCGGACCTTCCTGTTGATTGCCTGCGCGACGGTGGTTTTGGTTTTGTTGTCCAAAACGACTTTCTTTCAATATTCGGTGCAGTATCTGTATCAGGAAGGCGTTTCCGAAGCCGGCGATCGCTATCGACAAAGCAACCTGCTTTACTCACCGCAATCGCTATTCGCGTATTGTTGGTACTTGTGGAAGGTGCTGTTGAATCCCTTTTTCGCGCTGGCGACGGTGGCAGCCAGTGTGTTCCTGCTGCGACGCCTCGACAGACGGGAAGCGATCAGTTTTATCTACTTTTGGGCAACGCTGGCGTTGTTCTCTGTGATCGGGAAAAAAAATTTCAGTTACATATTTTGCCTTTTACCGGGAGCCGCAGTAATCATCGGGCTCGCAATTGGGAGACTTCGGCGAACGGCACTGTTTCTGTGTGTAATGGCCGTCATCGTTGCAATCGGTGGCTGGCAGTATGTGCGATACAGCTATTTTCTAACGAACAGGCAATCGGTTATCAGTTCGAGTTACTCTCGCTTTTTCGACGATTTACCGATTCAAGCACCTCACTTGCCGCGGTCGGATTTTTATGCGCCCGATCAGATCGCGCGGGAACTGGCCGCCGAGAAGCGTTTGCTGAATCTATGGGTGATTGCAGGCAAACAAGATATGGATGCGATGGCTTTTCGGTGTTTAATTCAAATTTATGATCGTCGTCGCGAAGTTCACGTATTTCCGCCTCCTCGTGGTGAACATCCTCCCCAGTCGTCGATTGCAAAAATGCCCGCGGCTTTGCCAAACCCTCCCGATGTCATCGTCAGTTTCATTCAGCCGGCAGGTCGGCCCAATCATCTACTTGGAACGGCAGCCGACCAAACCTTGCCTGCTCCCACCACTACGCCAAATCAAACAATCCCAACGATTCACGACAAGCAATTACGCCAGCACTTCGCCGCGACGGATTTGTCGCGTTACAAACAACAGATTTATTCATTTCGATCGCCTTACTCAAACATGGAAAATGCGTTGTCGATCTTTCGCCCACGGGACAATTGACATGTATTATCGGTATCGGACATGACAAGCGCTTTACAAAAAAGATAATCCAGAATTATCGCTTTGGGTTGTCATCCGGCACCCTTTTACGGAAATAAATTATCAATAATTCACTAGCTGCAACCGAATTCGGAATCGTTGTCATCGATTGCGTCGTCGTCATCGTCGTCGTTGCCGGTGTCGTCATCGTTGCTATCATCGGCGTCATCGGCGGCGACCGGGAAAAGATTCTGCCAATCGAGCCAAACCGGTTCTTTGTCGAGCGCCAGCGACGGCGCTAAGGCGCATCGGACTCGGGCGCCGCAGCCAGGTCGGTGAGCAGTCGCTTGATCTCTTGATCAATCTCGTCACGGTAAGCGGGGTCGCATCCGGCCAGATAGTGTCGCAGGCCCTCTTCGCCGGAATCCGACAGAAACAAAAAATAGTCGGCGCTGGTGATGGTTAACGTCCGATAGGAAAATCCCGGCAGATCACGATACTCGCCGGGTTGATCATAAGAAAAATAGGGCGCAACGCCAAACAAACCCAGAGCGAAAAGGGCAATCAACACCACCACCGGCAACAGGCGGTAGTGCTTTTTCATCTGGAGTCGCAACTGTCCCAGGGCAACACCCAGCCAGAGCAACATAAACGGAAATGCCGGAGCCAGATAGCGACATCCCTTGACATGATGCGGCGATAGCGGCGCATCGAAAAAATCCGCCAATAAAAAAACGACAAAAATATAAAACACGGCGAGAGCAAATGCGGACCAGCCGATCACGCGGGTATCGTTTTCGTTTTCCGAGTTAAGAAAAAATGCGGAGGCAACGGCGACAAGCAAAAGCAAAAAAGCCCCATTGAGAAACGCGTTTCTGAAGTAAAACATCTGGGTGATCATTTTATAATACCCGATGAAATACTTGGGCTCCGCCGCGGTCTTTTGCATTGAATCATTTTCATCTTCATCCTCATGATCCAAAGTATCATGCACCAGACTGACCATCATTTAATGATACCTTGCGTTGGTCATTTCAACGGACACCTTGCCCGACAAATAAAAATACGGCAGGTAACCCACAGTAAACGCCAGCGGAAAAACAACCAACACCAACCACTTGATCCGCCCTTTTCTCTGAACCAAGCCAATCAGCATGAAACCTGCCAGCCACAGCAAATAGACAAAAGTCAGAAAATTATAGAAATAGCTTAACCCGGCGACCACACCGGCAATGACTGCGCCCAGCATCTGTCGTTTAACGTTCGAGGAGCGCCGCCAAATGATCAAACCGATAAAGCTGATAATCAGAAAAAGACCCATTTCCATATGATTGCCCATGCCGGAAAATCCGCTGAGGAAAAAACTGGGAAAGCCGACAAGCAGAAGCAAGCCAAGCAAATGAACGTAAAGCGGGCGTAGGCAAACCTGCACCAGCAGCAACATGGCCAACGCCGTCAGCGTGGAAAAAAGTATAGGCACGCTTTTCATCGCGTAATAGGAATCGCCCAAAACCCGAGCAACGCCGGCATACAAAAGAAACTGCAGATACTCGCCTCCGGTCACGCCTCCATGGCTCAGTGAAATCCCGTCGAGAAACTGCTTGTTGCCGCGCGCCAATTCCCGGGCCAGCGAGGTGGTCGTGAATTCTTCGCTGAAGTAAACGTTATGGCTGTCGCGATCGATCAACCAGGTGGAAATTTCCTGTTCATCCAAGTCGAAAATGTAGCCGTTGTTGGCAACAAGAAACAACAAGCGCAGCAAGAGAAACGATGCCGCCCATGCCCAGGCTGGAAATTTTAATATCCCACGCATGTTGACACATTGTCCTTCTGCAATTTTTATTCTCTTGCAGTCCGGCAGCCCGAACTAATTTTATTCTTCTTGTTGCTCGGAATTCTTGTTGCGACGGAAAACATACACAGCCCTCTTGCGGTAATCAATCGTCTTTTTCGCTACCAGGTTCAAATTGCATGATGCCTGTTTTACCCGCAGGCGCATGAAGCAGAAACTAGAGGCCGAAAAGCGCTTACCCTGATCAAGGAAGTTGACAATTTATTGCTTGACCGGCTTTCTCGGTTTGAGTGCGCCGCGGATGACCAACCGGACGGCGGGGAAAGCCATGCCGACGCCGATGATCACCGGGAAGCTCAGCACGTAAGAAATCGCCGGGGCACGGTTGTAGAAAACCAGCGCAAGCACGAAGAAGCCGACGGTCAGCCCCAGCCAGTTGCGCAGGTAGTTCTTGTCGCCGATGGTGCGGTTGCGGCGTTCGGCGAAGTACTTGGTGTAGCGGAAGGTGAGGAAAATCGTCGCCGCCTGCAGCAGCGGGAACAGGATCCAGGTCTTGCGCCCGGTGATCTCCGCGGCGGCGATCAGCGGAATGCCGAAGACGTCGACGGTGAACCACTGCAAAATGAAAATGAGAAACGACTCGCGGCCGATGAACTCGATCTTCTTGTTGATCGGTTTGATGCCCTTGTACCACCGTCGCGCCGAGAGGATCGACAGCCCCGCCATCGCGCTGGAGCGGAAAAGGAAATCGACCTTCCCGCGCAGGTAGAAGTCGAGCGATGTCCGCGGCACATACCATTTGGGCAGAAACGAAACGGCGAGAAAGACCACGAACATGATCCACAGCAACTTCTCGTACTTGGTCCCGGCCCAGCGCATCACCACCACGCCGAGCAAAAACCACGAGACCCAGGGCAACAGCGAGAAATGAACGAACAGGAACCGCTCCCACATCGGGAACTGGGCGATCAACGAGTTGATCAGCGTGTTGAAACCCTTGCGGGTGAAGACGAAGGTGATGTCTTGCACCTGCCCGAGGTCGACGGTCACCGCGATGCCTTTAAGCGCCTGGTTGGCCGGCGGGATGAAGCGGTCGGCGATCGGGAAGTTGTAGTACATGTAGGCGTAGTGCGTGGTCGCGCCGAACAGCAGCACACTGATGACGATCAACGCCCAACTCGGCCAACGGCGACGGGCGACGAGGTAGGTCACCGCGGTGCAGGCGGCCACACCCTGGAACAATTCCATGTGGCCCAGCGTACGGCGGTTGATGCTGTACAGAATGCCGAGCGCGAACAGCGCCAGTGTGACCAACTCGTAACTGGCGACGCTACGCACCCAGGGTTTGCCCATGTCGCGTTGAGCGGCGCGGTAGACGTTCATCCCCGAGGCCATAAAGAACCAGGCGTAAAACTGGTGGATAACTTCGAACTGCACCGTCCACAGCCAGTGCTTGGGCGGCAGCCCGGCCATGATCGTCGCGTGCAGCAGCAGCATGCCGATGCAGGCCAGACCTTTGATCCAGTCAAGATCGAGGTCGCGCTGTTGCGCCGTCGGGGTAAAAGGCCGGGTCGCTTCGCTCACCGTTGCGGTCTCCGTGAAGGTTCGTGCCAGTTAGCCCGATCAAGCCCCGGCTTGTCAACACGCGGGGCGTCAGGCCAGGCCGAGAAAGGCGAGGAACTCTTGCGGTCCGGCGGGACGCGCCTCGCGGTTCCAGCGAATGACTTGTTCCTGGTAAGCCTGGTCGGCGGCGTACAACTCGCGCCCGGTCTGCACCAACTCCTCCGACCACTCGGGCCGCGCCGGCGTCCTGGCCGTGCAACGACCGATTCGCGCCTGGCGCTCGACGGCGACGATGTTCAACTCGTCGTCGAAGGTGAAGTCGACCGGAAAGACGCGGCAGATTTTCGGGCGGTGCGGATAGATCAAGCAGCCCTCGCGGCCGAGAAAGTAGCAGCGGTCGTCGATCTGGCGCAGCACCATCAGACGCAAACCCGTGCGCAGGCGGATCCACTCGTCGGCGTCTTCCGGCCAATCGACGTCGTCGGGACCGACAAAGCGCACGAACTTTTCGACCGGCATGCCGGTGGCGGCGACGATTTGGCGTACGTCGTCGTCGTTGAGCGGAATCAACGGCTCGATGCAGCAGGTCGTGCAGCGTCCGCAGTGAATATCATGGGTGATCGTTTGCTCGCTCATCGTGGTCCATTTATTCGTTTTTGTTCGGGCAACATCCGAAAAAGTCGATTGTTTCCGCTTTTCTCCACCGAAAAAAACAGGGGCGATTATAGGGATCGGGCTTCGTTTGTAAACCGCCTTTTCAGAAATCTGACTCAAATCACAGATAATCAACCAGTCCGCAGGCAACATTCCCAATCCGCATCACGTCGGCAACGCCCCAAAAAGACAGCACTTTTTTCGGCAACATGGCGGTTTGGCACAGGCCTTGCCACATCAAGTTTCAGCGCGCAAGTGAACGACACCGCGTGAAGGAGGTAGAGACGATGAGTAACAAATTCTTCTTGCTGGCCCTGGTACTCGTGCTGGCCCTGGGCGTGACCGCGTTCGTCGCTTGCGGCGACGATGATGACGACGACGACGACAACGATGTCGACGACGACGACAGCGCCGATGACGATGACTCCGCGGACGACGACAGCGCCGACGATGACAGCGCCGACGATGACAGTGCCGACGATGACAGCGCCGACGATGATTCGGTAGACGACGATTCGGCCGACGACGATACCGTCGCGGATGACGACACCGCCGGCGACGACGATGCTTCGCCGCCTGTCGTGTAAACCCCCATCCTCTTTAGGTGAAGGGGCGGCTGTTTGATCGGTCGCCCCTTCCGTTTATCAGAAAATTGATTGATCAAACAAATATCCGGAAGCGCTCCGGCCCTTGTTTCTTTCCCCGAAAAACAGTGAAAATGTCGGTAACCACTCAAGAATATGTGGTAATTTATTGACTGTCGCCCGGTTGGCATGCGCCTTGCTCAATTATCGGGCGACGCAACATGGGACGAACAACCCATGGTTTTGGCGTGATCGACAAAAAGGTGGACTGTATGCCCGGATTTCGGTTTTTCGTTATGTTCTTCCTGGCGTTTAGCTTGGTCGTCTTGGCGGCATTCGCTTGCGACAACGACGATGACGACGATGCCATTCTCGAAACCGACGACGATGCCGCCGGCGGCGGCAACGACGATGATGACGATGATGACGATACGGTTTCGGGTGATGACGATGATAATGACGACGGCGAATGCGCGGGCAATACCGACCCGGTCATCGACGGTCCTTTCTTTTTTGTCGGCGACGAAGAATTGGAACAACCGGTGGTGATTGCTCCGGAAGACGAGTTGGAGATCGCTTTCTCGTATACCGATGCGGAGTGCAATCTCGGCGGCGGCAGCATCCTGATGAGTACCGATGACGGGGTGACCGAACTAGGCGTCATCCCGAGTGACATTGATTGCTCAACTGAAGAGAACGGAATGCTGCTGAGTCTGACGATGGAAACTCCGTTGGAAGTAGGCGAGTACAGCTTTGGCATCTACCTCGAAGACCGCTGCAGCGGTGACAGCAACACCATCGACGTCCAATTTGAAGTCCAAGCGCCTGTGTAATCGTTTGCATGATCGGGGGCGGCCCCGCGTCGCTCCCGATCGTTCTTGATAACGCTTCCATTTCCCGAAATCGCTTGACGCTGCCGGTGTCGCTTTCTACGATGGCGCGATAACCTGGGAGGCGGCATGCGCGCGGCGTTTCTTGAAGCTCCGAAACAATTGGTGATCCGCGAAACCGACGACCCCGTCGCGCCGGCGGGCGGCTTGGTCATCAACGTTAAAGCGGCGCTGACTTGCGGCACCGACCTGAAAACCTACCTGCGTGGTCACCCCAAAATTCCCCTGCCCTCGCCGTTGGGTCACGAGTTTTCCGGCGTGATCGACGCGATCGGCGAAGGCGTCACCGAATTCGCCGTCGGCGACCAGGTGATGGCCGTGCACAGCGCGCCGTGCAACGAATGCTTCTACTGCGCGCAAGGTCTGCACAATTTGTGCGAAACGATTATGGACACCAAAGTGCTGGGCGCGTTCGCCGACAAGATCGCCCTGCCCGCGCACATCACCTCGCAAAACGTTTTTCCGCTGCCGGTGGAGTTGTCGTTCGAGAAGGCCGCGTTTCTCGAACCGCTGGCCTGCGTGACGCACGGGTTGCGCGTGGCCGGGGCCGAGGTGGGCGAGACGGCGGCGGTGATCGGCGCGGGGCCGATCGGCTTGCTGTTTACCGCAATGTTGGCCGCCGAGGGCTGTGCGGTGTTTGTCGTCGAACCCCACGAAGCGCGGCGCGAAGCGGCGTTGACGATGGGCGCGCACCAGGCCTTTGATCCCGAGGACGATCCGCTGCAGCAGATCCGCGAAATCACCGGCGGCCACGGCGTCGACCTGGTCGTCGAATGCACCGGCAACGAAAAAGTATGGCAACAAGCTGTCGGTTACGTGCGCCGCGGCGGACGCGTGCTGCTGTTCGGCGGTCCGCCCGCCGACTCCGAAGCCTGTTTCTCTACCGCACGGTTGCACTACGACCAGATCGCCCTGCTCGGCTGTTTCCACTTCGCCCCGCGTGACGTCGCCCAGGCAGCGGATCTGCTGAGTTCGGGCGCCCTCGACCCCACACCGCTGATCACCGACACCGTCAGCCTGGAAGACTTGCCTGAAACGTTTGAAAAACTGGCCAAGGGCGAAGGCATCAAGGTGGTGGTCGAACCGTGAATACGATGCGCGCCGCCGTGATTCGCGCCTACCGCGATGTCGTCGTCGAAACGATGCCTGCGCCGGAGGTCGAACCGGGCGGATTGTTGGTGCGCACCGCCGCCTGCGGCATTTGCAGCGGCGACGTCATGCCCTGGTACATCGAAAAAAAGGCGCCGCTGGTGCTCGGTCACGAACCGGCGGGAACGGTCGTCGCCGTCGGCGAAAACGCGCCCTTTGCCGTCGGCGATCGCGTTTTCGCCCACCATCACGCACCGTGTATGAAATGCGATCTCTGCCGCCGCGGACTTTACGTGCATTGCGAGGTCTGGAAACAGCCGGCGATCACGCCCGGCGGTTGCGCGGAATATTTCGCCGTTTCCGCCAACGGTGCGCGACACGATACGTTGCTCATCCCCGACGCATTGCCGATCGAAGCGGGTTGCCTGGTCGAGCCGTTGGGTTGCGCGGTTAAAGGCTTCCGGCGGCTTCGCGCGCCCGAGCAACTCGGTGTCGTGCTCGTGCTGGGCCTGGGGCCGATGGGCCTGCTCAACATCGCACTGGCCCGCCACCACGGCGCATCGATGATCGTCGCAGTCGACCGCGTACCCTACCGCCTGGATCTGGCCCGCCGCTTTGGCGCGGATGCCACCGTCGATTTCTCTCAAAACAACGTCAAAACCGCCTTGCTCGACATCGCCGGCCGTTCGGCCGACCTGGTGATCGTCGGCCCGCCCGATGTCGCCGCGATGGAAACCGGCGTCTCCTGCGCCGCGCCCGGCGCCGACGTGCTGTTGTTTTCTCCGGTCACGCCCGGGCAGGAATTCGCCTACGACCCCAATCGCCTTTACTTCGACGAGGTGAATCTTATTCCTAGTTATTCCTGCGGCCCGGACGACACCCGCGATGCGCTGGCCCTGCTGGCCGACGGCGTCATCGACATCGATGCCCTCGTCTCTCAACGTTTTCCGCTCGACAAGGTCGGCCAGGCCTACGATCTGGTCGCCGCCGGGGGTGACTCGGCCAAGGTACTGGTTGAACTCGGCGGTTAATCGATTGCCCGCCTCAGTTTGACATCACCGGTTTCGACGCCTATCTTGTCCACCGTTCGCGGCCTGCCGCGAGGAAGGAAATCGACGGATGAGTTACATTTTTGGTCCGGTGCCGAGTCGTCGCCTGGGATACAGCCTGGGCGTGGATCTGGTGCCGGCCGGTTGCAAAACCTGCACACTCGACTGCGTTTACTGCCAGGTCGGGCGCACCAAAGACAAGCGCATCAAACGGGGCGAGTTCGTGCCGACGTCCGAGGTGCTGGCGGAAGTCGACGCCAAGCTGCCGATGGATGACGTTCACTTCGTCACCTTTTCGGGCACCGGCGAGCCGACGCTGCACCGCGATCTGGGCCTGATCATCGACCGCATCCGCAAACGTTGCAGCACGCCGGTGGCGGTGCTGACCAACTCGACGCTGATCGACCAGGACAAGGTGCGACGCGATCTGGCCAAGGCCGACCTGGTCGTACCCAGTCTCGACGCGGTGACGCCGGAAATCTTCGAACGCGTTAATCGCCCGCACCCGGCGGTGTCGGTGGAAAAAATCATCGACGGCCTGATACAATTCCGCAAGGAATTTTCCGGGCAATTATGGGTCGAGGTGATGCTGGTCAAGGGCTTCAACGACCGCCCCGACGAACTGCTGAAGATCAAGCAGGCGATCGACCGCATCAATCCCGATCGCATTCACATCAACACCGTTACCCGGCCGCCCGCGGAAAAGGAAGCGCGGCCGTTGCAAATCAACGAGTTGGAGCGCATCGCTTCGCTGTTCGGTCCGCTGGCTACGGCCATCGGCGTTTCGCCGAAAAAGGGACGGCGCGACGAGGTGATCCATCTCGAACAAGAGGTGCTCGACTTGGTGCGCCGCCGCGGTGTGACCCTGCACGACTTGACCGTCAGCCTGGGTCTGCATAAAGACGTCGCCGCCGACGTGCTGGAAAAGTTGGTGAAAAGCCAAAAAATCAAAAAGGCGATGCATCGCGGCGTCGCTTACTACCGGGAATATTATTAATCCTCCGCGGTTGACGAACCGGCGCACAATTGCATTATCATTCTGCAAACCGGTAGTTCGGAGAGTTTGGTGAAAAAAAGGGTGCTCGTTATTGAATTCAATCAGCGCGACGCGCAAGCCATCGCGACGACATTGGAGCGCAAAGGCTACGCGCCGTTATTGGCGCCCACCGGCGCTATGGGATTGGATTACTTTTTCGGCGAGTCGCCCGACATGGTTTTCGTCAACCTGCTGATGCCCGACGTTCAGGGCACGGAAATCATCCAACGCATCCGCTCGCGCGTCGAAGGCGAGAATCTGCCGATCATCGCCATCAACCAGATCTCAGGCGGCAGCAATCGTCTGATGCGGCAGGTTGGGGCCACCGATCAAATCAACAAACCGATCGACATCAATCAGATTCAACAACTCGCCGAGCGTTTTCTCGGTTCGCCGGAATCGCCGTCGCGGCGTCCTCGACCGGAAAAGAAACGTCCGGCCTCCAAACGGCCGTCGGCAAAAAAGAAAGAAGACATTCCGGCCAAGGGCCTGTTGCAGCGTTTTCCGCTGCATCAGTTGCTGGCGCGCATTTTCCGCAACGAGGCCGACGGTTCGCTGCAACTGGAAGACGAACTGGGCAAGGTCATCGTTTCGTTCCGGCAAGGCGTGCCGATTCACGTCGAAGCCGACGGGTTCTCGCGCCGCCTCGCCCGCGATGGCAAAATCAGCGATCGTGAAGCGCAAACCATCCGCCGTCGCGCCGCCGCCGAAGGCATCTCGCCGCAAAAAGCCACGGCCGATTTACAGTTGCTCGATCCCGACACGTTGACCGACGCAATTCGCGGCTTTTCCTACAGCGTACTGCGTGACCTCTGCCGTCCGAACAAAGCCCGCTTCCGCTGGAGCGAAACGATCGAACACGAAGGCCAACCGCTCGACCCGGCGGTGGTTGTCGAGTTGGCCGCCAAGCGGCATTTTCCGCCGGAGAAAATCGCCGGCGCGCTGGAAAATAAAGGTCGAATCACCAAGCCGGTCTTTCTCGCCGTCGATCCGCAACGCTTGCCCGACCGGCAACGTCGGCCGCAAATCGAGGCGGTCGTCGAAGCCGCCAGGCGGGCGCAGCCGTTGCGCGATTTGTTTCAGACCTCTGAAATCCCGCGGGAAGATTTGATGCGCGCCGCTTACGCTCTCGGTGTGCTTCACGCGATTACGTTCGAACCCGACGAAGCCTGGTCGCCGCCGGTCAAACAGGACGCGCCGAAGCCCGAACCGGCCGAACACGCACCGAAACCCGAGCCGGTCAAACCAACGCCAAAGCCCGAGCCGGCCAGGCCCGCACCGCAACTCGAGCCGGCCAAGTCCGAGCCGGAGCCTGCACTGCAGCCGCCGGAAACACCGCCGCCCGCCCCGGACGACGACGGCGAACTCAGCGACGAGCATCTGCTGCGCTTGGGCCGCAAGCTGCTCAAAGACAAAACCTACAGCAAGGCGCAGCAGTGTTTTAACGAACTGCTCGAACGCAACGGCGACGAAGCGCAAGTGTTGTTGCTTTACGGCATCGCCGCTTACCGCAACCGCTTCGTCGACACCTACGAACGCCTGCTCGACGCGGTTGACAGCATCCGCCGCGCCATCGCCCTCGATCCGAAACTGCCCGACGCCCACTACGAACTGGCGCGCATCCTTGCCGACACCGGCCATACCGATCTGTCCAAACAGGAACTGCAGGCGCAACTCGCAATCGTTCCCGACCACAGTTCCGCGCAGCAAGCGTTGCGCCGCCTCGAACGCCGCGAACGCCGCTAATCGGCCATGCACATCACCTACACCGAAATCGATCACGACGATACGCCGCTGGGCTGGCTCACCCTGCGCCGTTACCAGGCCGAGACCGGCGAAAGCGGATATGAAATACTGATCAACGGCAACTTTCTGATGGCCAGCCACGGTGCGCACAGCGAGACGGTGATGGCCCCGCTGGCCCACCAGCGCCTGCGGCGGCCCGCCGAAAATCTGCGCATCCTCGTCGGCGGGCTCGGCGCCGGGCATACCCTGCGCGCGGCGCTCGACCTGCCGGGCGCGGCGGAGGTGGTCGTCGCCGAAATCGGCGCGAAAGTAGTGGAATGGAATCGGCGCTACTTCGCCGAGATCAACCGCAACGCCGTTGAGGATCCGCGAACCGATGTGCGCGTGGCCGACCTGGCCGACGTGCTGGCGCAATCGCCGGACCAATTCGATTTGTTGTTGCTCGACGTCGACAACGGCCCCGGTTGGCTGGCCGCGCCGGACAACGCCGGTTTGTACGAAACCACGGGCGTTGCTGCCTGCCGCGCTGCTTTGCGCGACGGCGGCGTACTGGCCGTCTGGAGCCCGCAACCCAATCCTGTCTTTTTCGAGACCCTACGCCGCGTTTTCCCGGCGGCGGAAGAATACGACACCACCCGGATCGGTCGGGCCGTACGCGAACCCGGCGATACGGTCTATCTCGCTGTAAAGTGATTTTCGATTAAGGCATCGGCGCGAACGGCGAACGCGGACGCGTGCGCTGCCAGATCTCCGTCCGCACGGTGGGCGCCTCACCGAAAGGCCAGGCATTTTCCTTGACCGGATCAAAGCCTTCCGATTGCAGCGTGCGTTTTGCCAACTCGACGCCGCGATCGGCGCCGCGCCAGGTTTCATGCGACAACAACAACGCTACCCGGTCGACGTCGCCCAAGCGCGTGCGCAAAACAACAGCGTCTACAGGCCGGGCTATTGCCGCGGCGGCACGCGTGACATTTTCTTCACTGTAAAGGTCGACAGGGAAACCGATCGTTTCGCGGCCGCGGCCGTACCAGCGGTAGCCATCGGCGGCGAACCAGGCGACACCGATCACCACATCGTCGTCGTCAATGTGCTGGTCGATCCAATGCGCTGCTTCGCGCAACGGTTCGTCGCCCTGTTTCGCAGCCTGCGGCACAAACAGCAGGTTGGCGACGATCAATAAGCCGAACAACAAGCCGCCGAGTTTGCCCCGGTCAACCACCAACAGCGCGACCAACAGCGGTGCGGTCGCGGCGGCGAGCACGACGAAATAATGCACCGCGACGAACACGCCGAATACGTAATGCACAACCAGCGCCAGCAACGCGGTCGCAGCGACGACCAACGCGGTTACCGCGGGCAGCGCGCTGTCGTTTTCGCGGCGACGAATTAAAACGACCGTGCCGGCAATCAAAAAAAACAGCGTCAGCAGCGTTGCCCCGATGCCGGCTAAAGCGGGCGCGACGGCGCGTATCGATGGTTCGACGCCGTCGATGCCGCCGGCCGCGGCCAACACCTGCGTAAACCTTCGCAGAATGCGCAACGGCGCGGCGCTCCAGGTGATCCAACCGCCGGCGCCGCCGCCGAGGCCCTGCCGCCAGAGCAACGGCAGCCAAGGCAAAAACAACACGCCCGCCAGCAACGTCGGCCAGAGCGGAATCGGTTCGCGACGCGATTCGAGCAGACGCAACGCCAGCGTCGTCAACAACAACGCCGCCAGCAACGCGAGGTTGTAATAGAAGGTATAACAACCGGCCGCCGCGACCAGCGCGAAAGTCAGGCCCGCGCTTGCCGTCGCCTGTTCGCGCAGGCGCAGAAACAACCAGACGGTCAATCCGCCCAGCAGCGCCGCCAACGCGTACGACCGCACGAGGCGGCTGAGCATTACGCCCTGCGGCGAACACAGCAGCAGCGCCATCGCCGCCAGACCGAGCGCGTCGTTGCCGAGTCGTCGCCCGATCGCAAAAGCCGTCAGCGCTGCGCCCAGCCAGCACAACACGGAAAACAAACGCCAGGACCATTCGGGCAGATACAACTTGACGAAAGCGCCAAGCAACAACGGGTACAGCGGCGGGTGAACGTCGTCAACGACGGCCGCCAGCAGGTTGCCGATCTGCGCACGCAAGGGAATGTAAACTTCGTCGGTGTTGAGTGAACGCGCGCTGAGGCCGGTCAGGTGCAGCGCCAGGCCGAGCAGCAGCAACGCCAGCACGGCCCAACGCGTGGCGCGGTGCGACGCCATCGGTCAGGGTCCTTCCTCGAAGTCCATGTCGAAAAAGTCGCTCGGGCTCGGCGCGGCGGTGCTCGGCGCGTACTGCGTCGGCTCGGAGCCGGCGACGAAACACTCCTCGCGTCCGGGCGAATCGGGCGCGGCCAGCAATCCGGTTTCCTCGTCGATGCGCGCGAAAACAATGCCGGAGGGTACATCGAACGACGCGTTGGGCAGATCGGCCAAGGCGGTGCGCATGAAGTTGATCCAAATCGGCAGCGCCGTTTTGCTGCCCGCTTCGCCGGTGCCCAGCGATTTGCCGCCGCGGTCGTAACCGACCCAGACCCCGGCCAGCACCTGCGGCGAAAAGCCGACGAACCAGGCGTCGGCGTAGTTGTTGGTCGTGCCGGTTTTACCCGCCAGCGTGCGGCCCAGCACGTTCGAGCGCGCACCGGTGCCCGCGGAGGCCACACTGTGCATCATGCTGGTGATCACGTAAGAGACCTGCGGATCAAGCACCTGCCGGGTGACGATTTCGTTGCTGGCCAATACGTCGAGGGGAATGTCGCCGCGTGGTTCGGGCGTCGGTTCGGGCGTCGGCTCGGGCGTCGGCGTCACGCCGATGGCGAAGTCGTTGAGAAATTCCTCGCGATGCCGCTGGCCGAATTCGTCCAACCCTTCCGGCAGCGAATCTTCGATCACCGGCGGCGCAGTGAAGTTGCGCAGATCGGGCACGTCGAGCAGCGGCGGCGGCTGTTCGACAAAATCGCTGATCTTGGCTTGTTCCAACACGCGGCCGTCGCTCGTGGTCACCTTGGTGACGAAAAGCGGATCGCTCAGCTTGCCGCCCGAGGCGAAAACGCCGTACGCGTTGATCAACTCCAGCGGCGTGATCTCGTAAGTGCCGATGGCCATCGAGAGGTCGCCGCTGGTCAGGCTGGTGATGCCCAACCGGCGGGCGAAGCGCAGGATGTAATCGACGCCGATCGTTTCGGCGACGCGAATGGTGATGGTGTTGACCGACTTGGTCAGCGCCTCGCGCAGCGACATGTAGCCGCGGAACTTGCGGTCGTAGTTGGCCGGCCGCCAGTTGTCGGCAAAGACCAGCGCGGTGTCGGGAAACACGGTGGCGGGGGTCAGCCCGGCGGCGAGTGCGGCGGCGTAGACGATCGGTTTGAACGCCGAGCCCGGCTGGCGTTTGGCCTGGGTGGCGCGGTTGAACTGGCTTTCATCGAACGACTGCCCGCCGATCACCGCCAGGACGCCGCGCGTTTTGACGTCCATCGCCAGCAGCGCCGATTGCGCCACCGGCCAGGCGGCCAGCACGTAGGGCTTGCCCTCGGGTTTGTACACGAGTACGCGATCGCCCGGACGCAGCACGTCGCTCGGCCGGCGCACGTTGACCGGACGCGTTCGTCCCTCGCGCTTGAGCGTTTTCACCCAGCGCATGTTTTTCAACGGCACGCGGGCGGTGCCGACGCCGAGATCGACGCGCGCCCAACCCTGGCCGTCGCTGACCGCCGTGACCACGCCTTCGCGCACGTTGTCGGCGGGGCGGTCGACGTTCGTTTCGGCCAATTTCTTCAGTGCTTTTTCCTGCATTTCCGGCGTCACCGTCAGCGGCAGCTCGAGAATGCCCTGGCGCTTGGCGTGCTGGCGCAAACCGAGGTCGACCGCTTCGCGGGCGGCTTGCTGCAGTTTGAGATCGCAGGTCGTCTCGACGCGCAGGCCGTCTTTTAAAATGCGATCCGAGCCGTATTTATCCATCAGGTAGCGGCGCACCAGTTCGACGAAATCGGGTGCCAGCTCTTTGTTGATCTCGTGCGTGTCGATCACGTTCAGCGGTTCGGCCAGCGAGCGGTCGTAGACGTCCTTGTCGATGTGCCCGTCTTCGTAAAGGCGACCGAGTACGTAGGCGCGACGAGCCAGCGCCCGTTCGGGATGAGCGCGGGGGTTGTAGCGCCCCGGTGCCTGCAGCAATCCGGCGAGCAAAGCGGCTTCGGCCACCGAGAGTTCGCCGACGCTTTTGCCGTAGTAGTCGCGCGACGCTGCCTCGACTCCGTAAGCGCCGCTGCCGAAATAGACCTGGCTGAGGTAGAGGTAAAGAATTTCCTCTTTGCTGAAACGATCTTCGATGCGCTTGGCCAAAATCATCTCGCGCATCTTGCGCCGGTAAGTGCGTTCGGGCGTAAGCAGCAGGCTTTTGACAACCTGCTGGGTAATCGTCGAACCGCCCTGCTTGATGTCGCCGGCGCCAAGGTTGGCCCAGGCGGCGCGGGCAATGCCGAAGTAGTCGATGCCCTCGTGCTCGAAGAAACTTTTGTCTTCGCCGGCAACGAAAGCCATAACCACGTGCTGCGGAATCTGTTCGTAAGGAACGAGGTAGCGGGCCTGGTTTTCGTACTTGAACTCACCGATCAACTCACCGTGGCGGTCGTAGACTTCGGTGACCAGGTTGGGCCGGTAGTCGGCGATGGTGTCGATGCGCGGCAGGCCGATAGCGAGGACCTTGTAGGTCAAGATGGCAGCGATCACGGCGACCAGGCCGAGCCCGACCGTCGTCACCAGCAGCACGTTCAGCCAGAAGCGCCAGCGGCTGCGCGGCTCTTCCAGCAGATCCTCGTCGTTGTAGGACACCAACGTTCTCCTTATTGAAGCAGGCACAGACTAGCAACGCGGGGCGGGGGGTTCAAGGCGACGGTTTAGCGGCCGAAAAGGAAGTTTTTCAAAAACGACTGCACCGCTTTGAACAACACCGCCCGGCCGGACGGCTCGCGCAGGCGGCGCAGGTAATGGCGGATGACGCGCGGGCGCAGGTAGAAGGAGCGGTAAAGCTTTTTACGGAAGGTTTCCAACGCGCGGGCGGTGAGGTCGTGGGGCACGAAAACGACCTCGTGTTCACTCATGTGCTCGTACCCGGCGATCAACTCGCCGTGCTTTTCGATGTTGACGGCGAGGTCGGTGCCGGGGAACGGTGTGAAGAAATCGACCATCGCGTCGTCGAGCGGCGCTGTGAGCAAAAAGTCACGGGTGGCTTTGAGCGATTGGGTCGTTTCGCCGGGTGCGCCGAGCATGATGAAGGCCTTGGTCGAGATGCCGGCGGCGTTGACCTTTTTGATCGCGGTCATCGCCTGTTCGGTAGTGGTGCCCTTCCCCAGGGTTTGCAGCATTTCGTCGTCGCCCGATTCGACACCGAACGATACCTGCCAGCAGCCGGCGGCTGCCAGCTCGCGCAGGGTGAATTCCTGCAATTGCTGATCAACCCGCCCCTGGCACGAGAAACTGAGCGGCAGGCCCGAGCGCTGAATCAGGCGGCAGAGTTGCACCAGCCGGCCTTCGTCGAAAAACAGGCTTTCGTCGTGGAAGGCGAAATCGATGATCGAGTATTGCCGGTACAATTGCTCCATCATTTCCCAGACGCGGTCGGCGCTGTGCATGCGCAGTTTGCGGCCGAAGACGCTGCGGTCACAGAAGGTGCAGCGGTAGGGGCAACCGCGGGCGGTGAACAAAATCGTCGAAGGCAGGCGGAAGGTCGACTGCGGGCTGGGCCGGTAGGTGGTGGCCAGCGGCGGCAGCAGATCCCACGCCGGCAGCGGAAGTTTGTCGAGATCGGCGATCAGCTTGCGCATTTTGCTGCGGCGCACCTCCCCGCCTTCGCGGTAGGCTACGCCGGGCGTCGCCGCCGGATCGCCGTTGTTTTCCACCTCGGCGAAAACCTCCGCCGCGGTACGTTCGCCCTCGCCCAACACGGCGTAATCGATCGAGCGGTACATATCCAATGTCTGCTCGGGCAAACTGGTGACGTGCGGCCCTCCGAGCAACGTGACGCAATCGGGCGAATAGAGTTTGACCTTGGCGGCGACCTGCGCGGCCAGGTGCACGCTCAACGTGGTGGCGGTCAGGCCGCAGACCAGCGGCGCCTGGTCGGCAATGGCGCGGGCGGTGGCGTCGATGTCTAGATTCTGCGCCGGCGCATCGACGATCGCCGTGTCGATATCGCATTCGCGCAGGTATCCGGCAAGGTAGGCCAGGCCGAGGTTGGGCAGTTCGTTGCCGACGCCGGCCAGCTTGCCGTAGCGATCTTGCGCGCTCAGCGGTGGATTGACCAGCACAAAATCGGCCACCGGTACTCCTAACCTGGGGAAAGCGCGACGCAACGACACGTCAGCGCATCACGATAATAATCCCGTTCCTGCCTGCTGATTTTGTGCAACATCTCGGCGGCTTTGTCAAAACCGCGCGGCTGTTCGTACTCGCTGACCTCGCGCAGATAATACGCCAGGTCGGTCCAGGCCGCGGCAATCGACCGCATCTGCCCGGCCAATCCCAATGTGGCGACGTCGGGCGCAAACACTGCGGCTTCGTCGAGAAACTCGGCGTACATCAGCCGAAACGCGCCGCCGCCGGTACCGCGTTTTTCGATCGCCTGGTAGGCAAAGCGCGCGCACCACTGCCAGTCGGGCGCCTCGCCCCACGACGGCATCTGCGTCACCGCCAGGTCCAGCCCGGCCAGACCGGCGAAGGGCGCGCGGTCGGCGGTCATCTTTTCGGCGAGGGCGCGAACCGCCGCGGGTACGGCTTCTGCGAAGGGCGTCAGCTTTTCCGGCATATCGACCTGAAACCAGTCGTGGGCCAGGTCGAAAGGCGGAGGTGAGTCGCGGCGCGCACGGGCCAGGCTTGCCAGCGGCACGGCTTGCAATTCGGGAAATTCGTTGTCGCTGATCAACGCCGTTTCGTTTTCTTCGTCGTAGCCGACGACGAGAATCTTGTGTCCGCCGAAGTGGGTTTTGGTGTTGTAGTAGTCGAGCCAGCGGATGTCGGCCTGCAGCAACGCGGGGCGGCCGGCGTCGATTTCCTCTTTCACCCAGCGCCAGGCCTCGTCGGCGTCTTTGGTGCGACGGACGGTGAGCGGAATACCGAGGCGGGCGAAGCAGTCGGGTTCGAGGTCGGGGCCGCGGCCCATGATCATTCGCGACGGACTGACTCCGTCGGCGATCATCGTGTAAAAATCGAGCCCGGCGCTCAGGCCCAGGCACATCGCCTCGTCGAGCGCGTGGCCGTGGAAATGCAGCAGGCGGCTGATGGCGGTGGTCGCGCAGTGGCGACCGGGCGCGTGAACAAAATCGGTCAGCATGTTTTTCACAAAAACTCCGCGGTTCAAAGTCGGCGCTAGCATGCCCGGCACATGCGGTGGCGGTCAACAGCTATTTGGTAACGGTGCAATTACCCGATGTCGTAAAGGCGGTTGAACAGCCACGCTTCGGGCATCCATTTGAAAAAGCGCTTGCGCAGCCGCCAGCGGGCGATCGGGCGATACAGCCGCGCGGCGAGGCGGTAAAGCGGGCGGGTGTCGTACACGTCGAGTTTGCGGTCGACGAAAATGCTGGCGAAGTACATCGCGGCGAGGCGACGGCGGCGCGGCGGATCGATCCAGGGCACCGGGGCGCGGCCGCTGTGCAGGCCGTCCCAGCCGTCGAGTTTCGCGGGCGGCGTGTACCCGAGACCTTGCGCGCGCTCGAACAGCGCGGTGCCGGGGTACGGCGCGTAAAGGTAAAAGGGGCTGACCAACGCGCGCGGGTTGTCGCGCAGCAGGCGGAGCATGAGGTCGAGGCTGGCGTCGAGGTCGTCGTCGGTTTCGCCGGGCATACCGGCCAGGAAGTTGTACCACGTGGTGATCGAACTGCCGGCCAGCCGCCGGTTGACCGCGATGACGTCGTCGGGATCGACGCGCTTGTCCACCGACGCCAACAGCCGCCGCGAGCCCGATTCGACGCCCATGTCGAGCCGCACGCAACCGCTGCGCGCCAGCAGGTTCAACTCGTCGTCGCTCATCTTGGCCAGCACGGCCACTTCGGCTCCCTGCACCTGGTAGGTAAAGGGCGAGCCTTGCTTGACCAGACCCTCGGCGAGGTCGAGCGCGTGACGCATTTTGCCGAAGTAGTTGTCGTCGACCAGACTCAAATGCACGATGTGCGGGCGCTCGCGGCGCAGGCGTTGCCAGCGGGCCAGCACCGATTCGGCCGGTTCGCCGCGCCAAGTGCTGTGATGGAAAACGGCGTTGTAGCAATAAGCGCAGTGCATCGGGCAGCCGCGGCTGGTTTCGGCGTAGGTCGCCGGTTTGCCTTCGACGAGAAAGTGATCGCCGCCGGGCGGCAGGTCGAGATCGACGTCGGGCAACTCGGCCAGATCGAGAAAGGGCCGTTCGGGTTCGTGGACGATTTCGCCGTCGGCGCGATAGCTGACACCGGCGATGCCGCGCCCGCCCTCGCCCGTGGCCAGCGCATCGGCCAACTCGGCCATGCTCTGCTCGCCCTCGCCGCGCACGACGTAATCAACCGCTGCTTCATCGAGCACCTGTTCGGGAAAGAGCGTCGCGTGTACCCCGCCCCAGACAACCGGCACGTCGGGCGCTTCGGCTTTGATGAACCGTACGACCTGAAGCGTCGAGGACAATTGGTTGCCGGTGACCGAAGTGGTTGCGACCATCGTCGGCTGCTGGCGCAGCAACTCGCGCAGGCGCTTTTGCCAATCGGGTTGTGCGCGCAGGTCGACCATTTTCACCGGGTGTTTCTGCGCCGCCAGCCGCACCGCCGCCAGCAGCGACAACGGCGGCGTCGGGCGCAGCTTGCCCGCGTCGAATACGTTGGTCATCGGTTGAACGAGTACAATCACCGCGCGCTCCCGGGTTGCCGCCTTGTTGTACATTGCCGACGCGCGATCTGTCCAGCACGACGGCGACCAACGTTTCGGGCGGCGGGTTTATCCTTCGGTGACGAACAAGCGCAGTTTGCCGGATTTGGGATCGGGCGGGATGGTGTCGCAGACTTCCGGAATGATCTCCACCGATTCGTGCACGCCCTGGCTGCGCATGTATTGCGTCGTCTCACCGACGGCGCGGGCGACCTCAAAATCGATGTTACCGGTGTTGGGTAGAAAGACCAGCTTCAGGCGAATACGCTCGGTGCTTTCGCGAATCATCTGGAAGGTCAGCACCTGCTTGAATTGAATCAGCACAACCTGGAAGGAAACCGGGGCGATTTCGACCAGCGGCTGATGCGCGCCCTTGAGAATGTAGTTGGGATAAGAGCGGCCCTCGACTTCGAAAGACGGGAGCTTGCTGCCGCAAGGGCACGGGTCTTCGTAAAAGCGCAGCGAATCGTCGAGGCGGTAGCGGATCAACGGCTGCAGATGGTTGTAAAGGCAGGTGATCAACACGTGGTGGCCGGCCTCGCCGACTTGCACGGGCTGGTCGTTTTCGTCCATGTTTTCCAGCACGACCCAATCGTGGCTCAAGTGCAACCGGCCGTGTTCGCAGGTCGAGCCGATCATCACGCATTCGGTGGTGCCGTAACGCTGGGTGATCGTCGCGTCGAAAACCTGCTCGGCGCGCTCGCGCACGTGCGAGGCGAGGTATTCGCTGGCGCTGGAAATGATGCGCGGCTTGATGCGCAGTCGACCGCCGGCGGCTTCTTGAATCATCACCGACAGCGAGCTGGGGTAGATGTGCAGAATTTCCGGATTCAGCTTGTTGAGCGTGTCGACCATTTCCTCAATCGGCAGCATGATCGAAAGCATGTGGGTTTTGAAAAACAGCGCTTTCGACTTGGGCGCAATTTCGCTGGTCAGCAGTGTAGCGTAGTGGCCGCCAACGGGAATGACGACCGCATAGCGGTACTTTTTAATCATCCGGTAAGGCGCGTGGTACATCGGCATGCCCTCGGGGGCGCGCGCGAGATACAGCGAATGGATGGTGTCCCAGCCTTTTTGATCGTACAGGTAGTAGCCCTGGAAACCGCTGGTGCCTGAGGTGTGGGTGAGAATGTACTGTCCGCGAAAAAGTTTGCCGATGTTGTTTGGGTCGCCTGCGAAATCGACGACTTCCTGCTTGCTGATGCCGCGTACGACCGGCAGATCTTCGAAGTTGTCCATCAAGATGTTTTTATCGACCGGGGGCACTTGGTCGAGGGTGAAGCCCTGCGGTGGCAGGTTGCGATAGTATTCGCGATAAAAAGGACTGTGGG